>Ga0210006_1000065_pt1 | contig 83715 bp, 71 predicted proteins | sample CryGey02umfilter_2_FD_185452 | JGI IMG/M metagenome (GOLD analysis project Ga0210006, IMG submission 185452) | Groundwater microbial communities from aquifer in Utah, USA - Crystal Geyser 4/10/14 0.2 um filter (SPAdes) (version 3) | ecosystem: Environmental > Aquatic > Deep subsurface >... | reverse complement strand
CTGGTTCTTCCAGGGGCTGTGGAACAAGTGGGACAACTACCTGGCCGACGGCAAAAACCGGGTCTGGTACGGCGGATTTGCCGGAGTCGACTGGGTGGCCAATGAGGAGTGGACCTTCTCGGCGCTGTACAACTACGACAATGCGGGCGACTTCAAGGGGGTGACCACCTATGACGGTATCAACATGAATACCGCCACGGTGGCCGGTTCTTACTACTTCATGCGCAACGTGAAGGGGGTCATCGAGGGTAGTCTCGACATGCAGGCCAAAAACGGGATCGGTCATCAGGCCAAGGAGGGGTATCTGCTCTTCGGGATCGATACCGCGTTCTGAGGGATTCGTTGGACGCGGTATACAGCCCGCCCGGAGCGATCCGGGCGGGCTGTATTAATGTTCGTTTATACGTAAAGAAGGGAACCGGGACCACGGTTTTCGGGTGGGAATGAGCGGGATTCTTTTTTCGCTCGATAGGGAGGAAGGGCCATGAAACGCATGCCAAGGATGTCGTTGGGATTGGCGATCTTCTCCTGGGGGGGGGCGCCACCGCTCAGGCCGAGGACGCAGCGACCAAGACCGGCAGGTGAGGCAAGAGGCCTCCGATCACCAGGACCGAGAAGGGCGCCGAAACGGCACCCCAGGCAGATCAATCCAAGTGAGCCCTTTAAAAAACAGATTATTTGGAACCTTTAGCATTCATCCCCCTCAGTATGTATCCCCATTCAACAATTATGCCACTCTATCAAGACTGAAAATCCTGCCACGTTCATGGCGGCAGGATTCGCTGTGGTTTTATCCCTGTTGCCCCCATACGGATCTTGCCAAAACCCAAAAGGCTTGGTGTTGAGATGCAGGTACTCATCAGGAACCAGTGTTATCCATAATTTCGTTAGGAGTGACACGATGAAGACGATGAAGACGATGAACAAACACACGGGCCTAAGTTTTTGGCTCGCCGCATTCCTGCTTGCCACCGTTGTGGCAGGTTGTGGCGGCGGCAGTGGCGGCAGTGGCAGTGGCGCTGCACCCACCGTGATCGAGACCATGCCGGCGAGCAACGACACGGCTGTGGCGCTCAATAGCAAGGTAGTGGCCATCTTCAGTGAAGCGATGGATGCCACAACCTTTGACACTGCGAGCTTTGGGGTGAGCAACCCGGCCGGGTCCGTGCTCAGCGGCACCGTGAGCTATGATGCCGCATCCAACGCCGCAAGTTTTACCCCTAGCAGCAACCTCACAGCCGGCACCCTCTACACCGTCTTGCTTGCTCGTTTGGTGAAAAGCTCAGCAGGCACCGAACTGGCGGCCAGCTCGACCTGGAGCTTTACCACCGGCACGACAGCAGACACCGTTGCTCCAACAGTAAGCTCTACCTACCCTGCTAACGTGGCCACCGGCTTTGCACTTAATCGCAACGTAATGGCCAACTTTAGCGAAGCACTCGACCCCGCGACCGTGAACACATCGGCGTTCACGGTGAGCGCTGGCGGCCCCCCAGTTTCAGGCACCGTCAGCTACAGCGGCAAGGCAGTGGCCTTTAACCCAACCAGTAATTTTGCTGCCAACACCCTCTATACCGCCACGCTGACCACGGGAATAACCGATCTTGCTGCAAATCCACTTGCGGTCGACAAGGTGTGGACCTTTACGACCGGAACCTCCGTTGCTGCCGGACCTGCCGTAGTCAACCTTAGGACAGCGGGAGATTTTGTCGTCCTGACAAAAACGGGCATCACCAATGTTCATACCTCGGCCATCACCGGCAACATTGGCTCCAGCCCAATTACCGCTGCGGCGATGGATAATGTTTTCTGCTCAGAAATAACAGGCACCATCTTCGGCGCGGATGCTGGCTATACCGGCAGCGGCGCTGTTACCTGCTTTGCTGGTGCTTCAGCGGACAATACGCTGGTCGCCAATGCGGTGCTCGATATGGGAACCGCCTATACCGATGCAGCGGGCAGAACAACGCCCGATTTCACTGAACTCTACGCGGGCGACATCAGCGGCCGAACACTGGCCCCCGGTCTTTACAAATGGGGTACGGGCGTTTCGATCAATACAAATGTCACCCTCTCGGGTGGTCCAAATGATGTCTGGGTATTCCAGATAGCAGGCGATCTTACCCAGGCCAACGGCACGAGTGTCTTCTTAACCGGTGGTGCAGTTCCCAAGAACATCTTCTGGCAGGTCGGTGGCGGCACCGGTGTCGCCATTGGTACGACGGCCCACCTGGAGGGCATAGTGCTTGCTGAAAAAGGTATTACCGTCAATACGGGCGCAACTGTTAATGGCAGGCTGTTGGCGCAGACTGCGGTTACGCTGGACTCGAACACGGTGACCCAACCCGCCTCGTAGAGGGTTGCTAGATTGTGTGAAAACGCGGTTTCAACAAAAAAAGGTTTTCTGTTGGGAGGCCCGACTGATGGGGCGACCCCACTCGATCTTGGCGTTACCGCCGAGTCGAAGTCCTTTTTGGGTTGGGCCAGGCCCGTGGAGTAATGGGCGATAGATCAATACCCAGTATCTGGGATGACGGTTCGATCTCAGCCCCGCCCGGGCAACCGGGCGGGGTTTCGTTTTTGGCGGCTTCGAGGTTGTCACCACACCCGACCCCCACCAAGATCCTGCCGCTGGGTTTTCATCGCGTGCATACGGGGGTGGGTTTGAACATGAACGTTTGGGGGCTTCGCGCCCTTGGGGTGATGGCGGTTTTGGGGGCGCTGGCGGCGCCCGCTTGGGGCGCGCAGCAGTGGGGGGTGCAGCCGCAGGCGGCGGGGCTGAGTGCCAGCGGCCTCCTCAATATGAGTTGGCAACGGCCCCATTTCAACCAAACCACCGCCGGGGGGGAGGGGGGCAGCATCTCGGGGGATCTCTTCCTGGGGTGGGGCACAACGAGCGAAAAGGTGGCGGCCCATCTGGAATGGGCGGCGGGCAACGGCATCTGCGGGCTTTACAACGGCTCGTGCACCAACGCCGATCTGCGCACCACCACCCAGGGGTTTCAGGTCTCCGAGATCTACTGGTCGTTCCTCCAGGGGGCCAGCATCCTTGAGATTGGGATGATCGACTCCACCCGCTGGATCGACATCAACCCCCTAGCAGGAGACGAAAACCGTCTTTTTATGGGGCAACCGTTTCGCCTGGACCCCACCATCCCCCACCCCGATTACGCCCCCGGTGGGGTCATCCAAACCACCGATATTGGTTGGGCCGTCACCCTGTTGGGCGCCTCCTCGATGGGGTTGATCGACGCCAACGGCGACCCCAACGCGGTGTGGGATGCCGCCGGAAAAGTGGGCAACTTCTTTGCGCTGTCGCTGGGCAGCACCTCCCCGGTCGGCACCCGCATCACCTACTGGCAGGACAACGGCCACTACGCCGCCGGGAGTGGGGTCTCCCATTACAACGATGGCAACCGCACCCACATGGCGCGAGGGGTGTCGCTGAGCGCTGCCACCGGAACCCCCGAGACCGGCGGGGGATATTTCGTGCGGTTGGGATGGGGCGACCAACAGCAGTCGCGGATCGGCAAGTTCGCCAGCTTGGGGGTGGTGATGCCCAGCGGCGCCGGGTTGATGGGGCTGGGTTGGGCGGGCAGTTGGTTATCGCGCGGTTTTCTTGATCACCAAGCGGCCATTCCCGCTGGCGAGCAGGTCAACGCCGGGGCAGCCGAGCACCATGTGGAGTGGTTCTATCGGGTGCAGGCGGGGGCGCAGAGTGAGTGGACCCTCGATCTGCAATACCTGCGTCATCCCGGGGGCGATTCCCAACCCAACAGCCCGGCGCGGCGGCAAGATTGGATTGGGGGGATGCGGTTGGTGAGTTTGTTCTAAGGAAGCGCTGATTGATTCGCGCTTCCCTAAGGGGGGGCGTCACCGCCCCGGATCGATTTCGCGGCCAGCGAATGGACCGTCCCCCCCCCCAACGAAAAAGGCGGCCCACTGGCCGCCTTTTTCGTTCATTCCACCCCCGGTATTACATGCCGATGATGTTGTACCCGGCGTCGACGTGGGTGATTTCGCCGGTGATTCCCGAGGCCCAATCGGAGCTCAGAAACAGGGCGGTGTTGCCGACCTCTTCGATGGTCACCACCCGGCGCAGGGGGGCTTTTTCGGCATTGTGGTTGAGGATCTTGCGGAAATCGCCGATCCCCGAGGCGGCCAGGGTGCGGATTGGTCCCGCCGAGATGCCGTTGACCCGGATGCCGTCGGGGCCGAGGGCTGCGGCCAGGTATTTCACCGAGGCCTCCAACGCCGCCTTGGCGACCCCCATGACGTTGTAGTGGGGCATCACCTTTTCGGCGCCGAAGTACGACAACGTCAGCAGACTGCTCCCCTGACCCATCAACGGGCGCATTGCCTGCGCCAGCTCGGTGAAAGACCAGACGCTGACGTCGTGGGCCAGCATGAATCCCTCTTTGCTGGTAATCATGTAGGTATCGCGCAGCTCGTCTTTGTTGGCGAAACCAATGCCATGCACGACGATGTCGACCCCGCCCCAGGTCGCCTTGACTTGATCGGCCAGACGGGCCAAATCGCCTGCCACCTGCACGTCGCAGGGGGCGATGATTTCGGCACCGATTTGTTCGCCCAGGGGACGAACCCGTTTTTCAATGGCTTCGTTGAGGTAGGTCAAGCCGATCTTGGCCCCCTCACGGTGCAGCGCCTCGGTGATCCCCCAGGCAAGCGATTTGTCGTTGGCGACACCCAGGACGAGCGCCCTTTTTCCGGTCAACAATCCCACGTTTTGTTCTCCCATGGCTTGGCGGTCATGGCCCAATGGATGGCGCGGTCTGGCGAGTTTTCCAGCCGCGTCGCGGATGTTACCCTTTCCGGCCCAAGGGGAAAGGGCAAACCGCGCCAGGTTCCCCAGTCGATTTCATTGTAGGCGCTTGGCCTGCATTCACCCGTCGAGGAGAATTTCTTCATGGCCGGTCACAGTAAATGGGCCAACATCAAGCACCGCAAAGGGGCGCAAGACGCCAAGCGGGGCAAGGTTTTCACCCGTGTGATTAAAGAGATCACCGTGGCGGCCCGCTCCGGTGGGGGCGACCCGGCCAGCAATCCCCGGCTGCGTTCGGCCCTGGCCAACGCCCGCTCGGTCAACGTGTCCAAAGATACGGTTGAAAAAGCGATCAAGCGGGGGACCGGCGAGATCGAGGGGGCCCAATACGAAGAGGTAACCTACGAGGGGTACGGCCCCGGTGGGGTGGCGGTGATCGTCGAGGCGTTGACCGACAACCGCAACCGCACCACCCCCGAGGTCCGCCACGCCTTCAGCAAATGCGGCGGCAACATGGGCGAATCCAATTCGGTGGCCTGGATGTTCGGGCGCAAGGGGATCATCGCCATGGGGGAGGGGGTGGACGAAGAGACCCTAATGGAGGTCGCCCTGGAGGCGGGGGCCAGCGACGTGCTCGAAGAGGATGGCACCTTCCGGGTCGTGACCGAGCCCGCCGACCTTGAAACGGTGCGCGAGGCCATTGAGGCGGCGGGGTTGTCCATCGAAGAGGCCAAGGCCGAGATGGTCCCCGACAACACCGTTGAGATCAGCGGCAAACAGGCCGATCAGGTGCTGCGCCTGCTCGATATGCTCGAAGAAAACGACGACGTGCAAAACGTCTACGCCAACTTCGACCTCTCCGACGAGGAGATGGAGCGTCTTGGCGGCTGACGAGCTTATCATTCTGGGGATCGATCCCGGTTCCCAGAAGATGGGATGGGGGGTGATCCGAGTCCGGGGGGCGCGCCTGAGCGCCGAAGGGTTCGGGGTCGCCCGCTTTCCCGTCGATCAGGTGGTGTCGGCGCGGCTGGGCAAGATCTATCAAACGGTCGCCGATCTGGCCGCACGGTTTGTTCCCCAGGAGAGCGCCGTCGAGGATGTCTACGGCGGCCGCAACATCCAATCGGCCCTCAAGCTGGGTCAGGCGCGGGGGGCGGCCATCGCCGCCCTGTGCCAAGCCGGGCTCCCTCCGTCCGAATATACCCCCCCCACCGTGAAGAAGGCGCTGGTCGGCAGCGGTCGGGCCGAGAAGGGGCAGGTCGCCCTGATGGTCCGTCACATCCTTCAGATCACCCAAGCGATCCCCGAAGATGCCGCCGACGCTTTGGCGGTGGCCATCTGCCACGCCCACAGCCGTTTGCTCCCCCAAGCCGTCACCACCGCCCCCCGCGCCAAAAGCTGGGAGGCGCTTCTTGCCGCCCGGAGTCGCCCGTGATTGCCCATCTGCGCGGTCAAGTCATCCACGCCCGTCCCGGCGAGGCGATCCTCGATGTTGGGGGGGTCGGCTACCGGGTAGCGGTCAGCTTGACCACCTTCGGCACCCTGACCCAGGGGCAAGAGGCGGCGCTGCACACCATCACCGTGGTGCGCGAAGATGCCATCCACCTCTACGGTTTTCGCGACATGGAAGAACGCGAGACCTTCATGCGGCTGGTTGAGGTCAGCGGCATCGGCCCCAAACTGGCGCTGGCGATCCTCTCGACCCTGACCCCACAGCGGCTGGCCCGAGCGGTGGAGGAGGGGGCGATCACCCAGCTCACCCAGGTGCCGGGGATCGGCAAGAAGGGGGCCGAGCGGATGGTGGTCGAGTTGCGGGGCAAGTTTGCCCATGTGGCGGGCGGCCCCCCCTCGACCGGCGGCGCCGCGCCTCTGGGGGGGACCCTGCTCGGAGCCGAGGGGGAGGCGGTCAGCGCCCTGCTCAACCTTGGCTTTAAAGAATCGCAAGCCCAGGCGGCGGTCGCCGCCAGCCAGGCGGAGGCGGGGGGCGATCTGTCGGCTTTGATCCGCCTGAGTCTGCGCAAACTGGCCCCCAGCGAGCGGGGAAGGTAAACGATGCACGATGATCGACTCATCGCCCCCCAGGGGGGGGACGGCTTCGGCAACGAGGTCCGCCCCCGCCGCATGGACGAGTACATCGGCCAGCGGGCGCTCAAAGAAAACCTCTCGGTCTTCATCGAGGCGGCCCGGCGCCGGGGGGGATCGCTCGATCACACCCTGCTCTGCGGCCCCCCAGGTTTGGGCAAGACGACGTTGGCCCAGATCATCGCCGCCGAGATGGGGGTGAGTCTGCGCACCACCTCGGGGCCGGTGTTGGAACGCGGCGGCGATCTGGCCGCCATCCTCACGGCGCTCGAACCGGGCGACGTGCTCTTCATCGACGAAATCCATCGCCTCTCACCCGCCGTGGAAGAGGTGCTCTACCCCGCCATGGAGGACCGGCGCATCGACCTGGTGATTGGCCAGGGGCCCGCCGCCAGGACGGTGCAGCTCGACCTGCCCTCCTTCACCCTGGTCGGCGCCACCACCCGCACCGGGCTGCTTACCGGCCCGCTGCGCGACCGCTTCGGGGTGGTCGGCAGGCTGCTCTTTTACGAGCTTGAAGAACTGGAGCGGATCGTCGCCCGGGCCGCCAAGATTCTGGGCATCCCCATCGAGCCGGAAGGGGGTCGGGAGATCGCCCGGCGCGCCCGCGGCACCCCCCGCATCGCCAACCGGCTGCTGCGCCGGGTGCGCGATTTTGCCGAGGTGACCGCCGACGGGGTCGTCAGTCGTGCGCTGGCCGACCGGGCGTTGGGGGCGCTGGAGATCGACGCGGTGGGGCTCGATGCCATCGACCGCCGCCTGCTTCAGGTCATCGTGCAGCATTTCAACGGCGGGCCGGTCGGTCTCGACACCCTGGCCGCCTCCCTGGGTGAAGAGCGGGATACCCTCGATGAGGTGGTCGAGCCGTTCCTGATTCAAGAGGGGTTCCTCGCCCGCACACCCCGAGGGCGGGTGGCGTTGGCGCGGGCCTACCTGCATCTGGGGCTTTCCGAACCGGCGACCAACCCCCTGCAACCGGTGTCGCAACAGCCGGGGCTGTTCGAGGGGGGGCGGGGGTGAGCGCAGGCACATGGTTTGAGCATCGGCTGCGGGTCTACTACGAGGACACCGACTGCGGCGGGGTGGTCTACTACGCCAATTACCTGAAGTTTTTGGAACGGGGACGGACCGAGGCGCTGCACGCGCTTGGTTTGACCCTGAACGGGTTGGAGGGGCGGGGGCTGGTCTTCGTCGTCCACCGCATCGAGGTCGACTACCTGCGCAGCGCCAAGTTAGAAGACGATCTGATCGTGCGCAGTCGCTGTAGGGTCGAAGGGCGGTTGCGGCTGCGCTTCGAACAGGAGATCCAACGGGGCGACGAGGTGTTGATTCGGGCGCAGGTCCGCTTGGCGACCGTCGATCCCCAAACCCTGAAGCCGACCCGCATTCCCCCCGACATCATGGCCATTCTGGGCGCTGGCGCCCCCATAGACCCCTGACGGTTTCCCGATGAACGAGATTACCGCTTCCGATGTGAACGTCTCCCTCAACCCTCTGGCTCTGGTCCTCGATGCCGGATTCGTGGTGCAGGGGGTGCTCTTGCTCCTCGTGTTGGCCTCGCTGCTGTCGCTGGTGCTGATGTTCGCCAAGGGGCGGCAGATGCGGAAGATCCGGGCTGCCGACGAGCAATTCTTGCGGGTTTACCGCAACAGCGGCTCGCTGGCCGAGCTCTTCCGCCATTGGGAGGCCGAGCACGGCAAAAGCCCCTGCGCCGCCCTGTTCGGCAGCGCCTACAAAGAGTGGAACTACCTGGCGCAGCGCGGCGGGCAAAGAGACAACACCCTGCTCGCCCACCTGGTGCATCGGGTCATGGCCCGTAAGGCGACCGAGATGCTCGAAGAGCTGGAGGAGCGGATGTCGTGGCTCGCCTCCGTCGCCTCGACCGCCCCCTTCGTGGGGCTGTTCGGGACCGTCTGGGGGATCATGAACGCCTTTATTGGGTTGACCGGGGTGCAGACCACCACGATTGCCATGGTTGCCCCCGGCATCGCCGAGGCGCTGGTCGCCACCGCCTTTGGTTTGTTCGCCGCCATCCCCGCAGTGGTCGGCTTCAACCTCCTCTCGGCCCGCATCAAACAGACCGCAGCCCAGATGGAGGTCTTCGCCGATGACTTCTTGGGGTTGGTCGAAAAACGGGGTTTGGTGGCGCGGGGTGAGGGTGATCAGACCTTGAGCGCAGGGGCCTGACACATGCGCTCCCCCCTGCGTCGCACCCTGTTCGAGCGTCCGCCGATGAGTGAAATCAACGTCACCCCGCTGGTCGACGTCATGCTGGTGCTGCTCATCATCTTCATGGTGACCGCCCCCATGCTGACCCAAGGGGTGCAGGTCAACCTGCCCAAGGTGCGCGGTCAGGCGATTGTCAGTCAGGTCGAGCCGATGGTGGTCAGCGTCGATGGCAAGGGGGTGGTTCACCTGCAAGACCACGCCATCGCCGAAGCCGAACTGGCCGCCAAGCTGACCGCCATCGTCAAAACCAATCCCGAGCTTAAGGTCTACCTGCGCGGCGACGCCGCCGTCCCCTATGGCCGCATCGCCCAGGTGATGGCGCTGATCAAAAACGCCGGGGTGAGCGCCATCGGGCTGGTGACCGCCGAGCCCGATGCGGCCCGCAAAGGCGGCAAGAAATAGTGTCCGGAAAAACCCACGCCCTGCCGATTTCCCCCCCATGGGGGCAGGCTTGGGGGTTTTCCCTGGGGCTGCATCTGCTGCTGGCGCTGTTTTTGGGGGTCGCCCACCTGAACCACACGCCGACGGTGTTGCCCCAGGATTTGAGTGAGGCGGTTTGGGTGAGCGATGTAAAAGAGCTCAAAGGGCCGGCCACCCCCGCCCCCCCCAAGGTGGTCGCCCCGCCGCCGTCCAAGGTGGTGACACCCCCTGTCCTCCCGCCGCCCCCGAAGGTGGATCCCAGGCCAGTCGTGCCCCCTAAGAGGGTCGAGCCGCCGCTGGCCCCCGACGAGGTGGCGCTGAAAACGATCCCCCCCAAGGGGCAGCCCGCCCCCAAGCCCCCGGAGTCGAATGTGCCGGTGGTTCAGCAAACGGTGGTGCTGAAGAAGTCTGTCGGGCAGGTCGATCCCAACCGCGATCTGTTTGCCTCGGCCAAGCTGTTGGAGGAGCAAATCAGGGTGCAGGATGCCGAGGCGGCGCGGTTGCGCGCCGAGGAGGCGGCCCGCCAGGAGGCGGCCCGTAAAAAGGCAGAGGAGGAGGCGCTACAGCGGCGCATCGGCGCGGCGGCCAAGAACCAGGAGCTCATCAAGTACCAACGGCTGATTCAAGAAAAGGTGGGGGCGATGTGGGTGTTGCCGACCGGAATCAAGGCGGGTGAAAGGCTGGAGACCATCGTCCATCTCAGTCTGGCCCGAGACGGGACGATCCGGCAGATGATGATTACCCAGGAATCGGGACAGCCCTTTTTCGACCGCTCGGTGACCCGGGCCATCCGCAAGGCGGTCCCGCTGCCGTTGCCCAGCGGCGATTTCGAGACGTTTCAAGAATTGGAACTGAGGTTCACCCCCGATCAAGCCAGGGGGCTGTAAGCGGCATGTTTTTATCCCTCGACAACAAAAAGGGCTTAGCGATGAACACCCTCCGACGCTACGCCATGATCGGCCTGGCGGCGCTGGCACTGGTCTTGAGCGGGGCGCCCCCCGCCTCGGCGCTGCTCACCATCGACATCACCAAGGGGGATTTTAATCCGGTTCCTCTGGCCATCGTCGACCTCTACGGCGGCGCCGACGACACCCTCAGTCAAGCCAAGGCGGCGACCATGACCGCGATTTTGCGCTCCGATTTGGGACGCAGCGGCCTGTTCGATCTGACCAACCCGCTCGCCTTTTTGCAGGGGGCCAACAAGATCGCCGAGGAGGGGCTGCGTTTTTCTTCGTGGCGGCTGCTCGGGGTCGAGGGGGTGCTCAGTGGCACCGTGAAGGTCGCGGGCGACACCCTGACGGTGCAATACCATCTGTTCGACGTCTTCGCCGGATCCAAGGTGCTGGCGCGGCAGCTTTCGACCCCCACAAGCGGGATGCGGGTGCTGGCCCACCAAATCGCCGACGAGGTCTACCACGCCATGACCGGCGAGGCGGGGTATTTCAATTCCAAGGTCGCCTTTGCCGCCGGTCCCATCGGCCACCGCGAGCTCTGGGTGATGGATCAAGACGGCGACCATCCGGTGCAGGTGACCAAGAATTCGGGGCTGGTGATCGGCCCCCAGTGGGCCCCCGACGGCAAAAAAATCGTCTTCATGGCCTACCCCGACAAGGTAATGGGGCTTTACGAGCTCGATCTGACCTCGGGCAAGGTGACCGAGGTGACCCGCTATCCCGGTCTGAACGCCGCCCCTCGGTTTTCTCGGGACGGCAAGTGGCTGGCGATGTCGCTCTCGAAAGACGGGAACCCCGAGATCTACCTGCAAGAGGTCGGGACCAAACGCATGGTGCGGCTGACCCGACAATGGGGGATCGACATCTCCCCGAGTTTCTCGCCCAACGGGGAGCAGATCGTCTTCAACTCCGACCGGGGGGGGACGCCGCAGATCTACATCATGAATCGGGACGGCACCGGCACCCACCGCCTGACCTTCGAGGGGGACTACAACACCGCCCCCGCGTGGTCGCCCCGGGGCGATGTCATCGCCTTTGTGACCCGAATCGACGGCCAATATCAGTTGGCGACCATCCGGCCCGATGGCAGCAATCGCCGGGTGCTGACCCGCTCCGAAGGCAACGACGCCCCCTCCTGGGCCCCCAACGGTCGCACCCTGATTTTCACCGCCTACAAAGAGGGGGAGCCCTACATCGCCACCATCGACATGAGCGGGCGCAATCTGATGTTTCACCCCGGCTACACCCCAAAGGCGGTCGACCCGGTGTGGTCGCCGAGTTTGATTAAAGTGAAAGAACAACCATGAAGATGGCCCTGCGCTGGGGCGCCATGGCGTTGGGTTTGGCCTGGAGCCAGCCGGTGATCGCCTTGTCGCTCCACCCTTTGGACGAATCCGACTGGGCGTTGATCGAGCGGGCCGAAACCCTACTCGGCAGCGCCCCCCCCCACTTCGAGCGGGGGGGAGACATCGAGCAGGGAATCGCCTTAAGCCAAAACCTGGCGCTGGATCCCTTTACTCGTGGGCTTTTGGAACAGCGGGCACCCGACTGGAGCCTGGGGTTGCACGGCGCGGTCGAGGCGGGGGTGGTTTATTCCAAAGGGCGGGGGATGACCATGGTGGATCCCCCGGTCGACGAAGTGAGCCCCCTTTCGGACCAACGCTGGGGGATGTGGGATCCCAGCGGGGGGTCGGGACGGGGCGCCATGGCGCTGCGTTGGGATGGCCCCTCCTGGGCGCTGCGGGCGGCGGGTGAGGCCCAATCGGGGGGGGGAACGAACCACGGCCAGGTCACCGATTTAGAGGGTCGGCTGCTGCTGGGCAATCAGGTGGTGGCGGCGGGACGGGGCAAGAGCTACTGGGGCTACGGCGGGCACGGCGCCATGGTGCTCAGCGACAGCCACCGCCCCTTCGACCGCATCGCCATCGGCAACCAAAACCCGTATCAGGCTTGGGGGCTGGGGCCGCTTCGGTACGAGGTCGGTTTGGCCCGCCTAGAGGCCAACCGGACCATTCCCCGCCCCTGGTGGCTGGGAATTCATGTGGAGGCGCAGCCCACCGAGCGGCTCGAATTCGCCCTCTTTCGCGCCATCATGATGGGGGGGGATGGACGCCCCAGCCCCTGGCCCCTCGACCGCTTCCTGCGCATTCTCAGCGGGGTGAACATCGGCCAGCCCAACGCTTCGGGTGTGGGCGACCCAGGGACCGATACCTCCAACTCCATTGCCGGATTTGCCATGAGCTACCGGGTAGGGGGGGTGAAGTTTTATCTAGAGGCGGGTGGGGAGGATGAAGCCAAGCTGATGCCCAGCCGCCCCGCCGTGTTGGTTGGGTTCTACCGGCCAGGCCTTGCCCCTGAAGGGCGGGGCGATTTTCGGCTGGAATGGATGCGTACCGACAGCGACGGCTCCAACAACTGGTATCGCCACCACATCTACACCACCGGTTACACCTTCCAGAGCCGATTGCTGGGGCATCATGTGGGAACCAACGGTTCGGATCTCTTCTTGTCGTACCGCGTTTGGGGGGAGCAGGGGGGGTGGGTCGAGCTTAGCGTCGATGCCGAGCGCAGGATGGGCTCCCTGCCCACCGCAGAGCGACGCACCCAAACCGGCATCGCGGGGCTTTGGCGCCTGAATCCGGCGTTGGCGTTGCAATGGATGGGGGGGATGGAGCGGATCGACAACCGGGGGGGGCAGATTCGTCCCAATGTCACCCCCGTCCAAGATGCTCGTGGCAGCGAACGTCTCTACCGCGCTGCTGTGAGCGCCCTTGTTCAATTTTGATGGTTTTATGAATTCAGCTCTGACCGTTTCGGCCCTGACCAAAACCTACGACAACGGCAAAAAGGCGCTGCTCGGGATCGATCTCGACATCCCCCGCGGCTCCTTTTTCGCTCTACTCGGTCCCAATGGCGCCGGCAAATCGACCCTCATCAATATTCTGGCCGGGACGGTGCGCAAGAGCGGCGGTGAGGTCGCTCTGATGGGGCGCTCCATCGCCGAGGATTCCAAGTGGAGCCGTCGCCAACTCGGGGTAGTCCCCCAAGAGATCGCGTTTGACCCCTTCTTCACCAGCCGCGAAGCGCTCGATTTCACCCGGGGTTACCACGGATTGAAGGTCGATCCGGTTTGGCGCGACGAGCTGCTCGGGCGGCTCGGTTTGAGCGAGGTGGCCGACCGTCCCAGCCGCACCCTGTCGGGGGGGATGAAGCGCCGCCTGTTGGTTGCCAAGGCGTTGATCCACCGCCCCCCGGTAGTGATCCTGGACGAACCAACCGCCGGGGTTGATGTACACCTGCGGCATCAACTGTGGGAGTTCATCGTCGAGATCAACCGGGCCGGAACCACCATCTTGCTGACCACCCACTACCTGGAGGAGGCCGAAACCCTCTGCGATCAGGTGGCGGTGATCGACAAGGGGGGCTTGCTACGGGTAGGAGCGATGCAGGCGCTGGTTCAAGAGATCAACGATCAGACCCTGACCCTGCGCTACGACCAGCCCCCCGGAGGATTAACGGCGGGGCTTGAGGCCTTGGCCCCTTACCTGCCCGAGTGGGAGGTAGGGCGGCTGACCCTGACCCTGCGGTTTCCTCAGCGCCATCCCGGGTTCGACGTCGTGTACGCCCAGGCACGCGATCTGTTCGGTCCCCCCGTCGAGGTGAATCTGGTTTCGGGTTCGCTGGAGGATGCCTTTCTTAACCTGGTGGGGAATCGGGGATGAGCCGCTTCAATACCCACGGATTTATCACCCTGCTGCGTAAAGAGATGCTGCGCTTTTGGCGGGTGAAGATGCAGACCATCGCCGCCCCCATCCTCACGGCGGGGCTGTATTTGGTGGTTTTTCGTTACGCCATGGGGGATCGCCAGGTGCCGGGGCTGGAGGTCCCCTTTCTCGCCTTTCTGGTGCCCGGTTTGGCGATGATGACGATGTTGCAAAATGCCTTTGCCAATACCTCGTCGTCGCTCATCACCGCCAAGGTGATGGGGACCTTCTACGAGATGCTCTGTGTGCCGCTGGCGGCGGCTGAGATTCTGGGGGCGCTGGTATTGGCGGCGGTGGTGCGGGCTTGGCTCACCGGGCTGGCGCTGCTGCTGGTGCTGGCCCCCGCCGCCGGGTTGGGATTGGCCCATCCGCTGTGGGCGTTGTACTTTGGCACCATGGGGGCGGCGCTGATGGGGCTGCTCGGGGTTGCGGCGGGGATCGCCTCGCGCAAATTCGACGATCTGGCCTTCTACACCAACTTCGTGGTGCTGCCGCTGACCTTTCTTTCGGGGGTCTTCTACTCGATAGGGCAACTGCCCGATGTGCTGCGCTGGTTCAACATGGCCAACCCCTTCTTCTACCTGATCGACGGCTTTCGCTACGCCTTCATCGGGGTCGGCGACAGCGATCCCACCGCCTCGGCACTAGGGATTGCGGTGGGGGTGGCGGTGACGGCGGTAGCGGTGGGGGCGCTGTGGCGCAGCGGCTGGCGGTTGCAGGAATGAGGGGAGAGGAGGGTCTCCCCGCCGATTTGTCGATGTTCATGCGATCATTCGACTTTAGGGTGTCCATCGGATGATCTTTCTCGGCACGACCCCGCCCCAATGCCATGTTTTCAGGTTGTTCAGGATCCCATCGTGACCCCACCGCTACGCACCGCCGTCATCGGCGTCGGCTATCTTGGCCGCTTTCACGCCCAAAAATATGCGGCCATCGACGAAGCCGAGCTGGTGGCGGTGGTCGACATCAACCCTGAAAGCGCCCAGAGGGTCGCCGCCGAGTGTGATACTGCGGCGCTGTACGATTACCGGGATCTGTTCGGCAAGGTCGACGCGGTCAGTGTGGTGGTCCCCACCCAGCTGCATCATCAGGTGGCCAAGGATTGCCTGGAGCAGGGGATCCACGTCCTGCTCGAAAAACCGATGACGGTGACCGTGGCCGAGGCCGACGAGTTGATCGCCATCGCCAGGGCCAAGGGGTTGGTGCTGCAAATCGGCCACCTCGAACGGTTCAACGCGGCGGTGCTGGCCCTCGATCCGGTGCTCACCCAACCCCGCTTCATCGAATCCCACCGGTTGGCCCCCTTCAATCCGCGGGGGGCCGACGTCAGTGTGGTTTTGGATCTGATGATCCACGACATCGATCTAATCCAGAATCTGGTTCGTGCCCCGATCAAGCAGATCGACGCCAACGGCGCGGCGGTGCTGACCCAAGACTTCGACATCGTCAACGCCCGGATCACCTTCGAAAACGGCTGCGTCGCCAACGTCACCGCCAGTCGGGTGAGTGTGCGACCGCAGCGCCGCATGCGGCTGTTCCAGCCCGATGCCTACATCATCATCGACTTCCAAGACAAGATCCTCAGCGTCCACCGCAAGGGAAACAAAGAGATGTTCCCCGGCATCGCCGAGATCACCTCGGAGGAGAGCATCTTCGAAAAAAGCGACGCCATCTTGGCCGAGGTCCGCGCCTTCATCGCCGCCGTCGAGCAGGGGAGTGAGCCGTTGGTGAGCGGCGAGGATGGGCGTCAGGCGCTCCACACCGCGATCCGCATCAGTGAACTGCTGCATTTATGAAGGGCAACACCGTGATCCCCATGGTCGATTTGCAGGGGCAGTACCACAGCATTAAGGATGAGATCGAGCAGGGGATGCAGGCGGTTTTGCACAGCGCCCAGTTTATTCTTGGCCCCAACGTGCGCGCCTTTGAAGAGGAGGTCGCCGCCTACCTGGGGGTGAAACACGCCATCGGCTGCGCCTCGGGGACCGACGCCCTGCATCTGGCGCTGATCGCCGCTGGGGTCGGCGAGGGGGACGAGGTGATCACCACCGCGTTTACCTTCATCGCCACCGCCGAGGCGATCCTTTACGTCGGGGCGACCCCGGTCTTCGTCGACATCGACCCGCGCACCTTCAACCTCGACCCTAATCGGGTCGAGGCGGCGATCACCCCCAAGACCAAAGCGATCATCCCGGTGCACCTATTCGGTCAACCGGCCGACATGGGGGCGCTGCAAGGGCTGGCGGCGCAACACCACCTCAAGATCGTCGAGGATTGCGCCCAATCGTTTGGCGCCAGCATCAGTGGCCGGCAAACCGGGTCGCTGGGGGTGGCGGGGGCGTTCAGCTTCTTCCCCAGCAAGAATCTGGGTTGTTATGGCGACGGCGGTATGGTCTCGACCGACAGCGACGAGGTTGCCGCCCACATCCGGGTGCTGCGCAACCATGGGTCGTGGCAGCAATACCACCACAGCGAGCTCGGCTTCAATTCCCGTCTCGACGAACTGCAAGCGGTGGTGCTGCGGGTCAAGCTCAAGCGTATTGAGACCTACAACCAGGGCCGCCGCCGGGTCGCCCAGCGTTACAGCGCCGCCCTGGCCGAGATGGGTCTCACCCCCCCCTTTGAAGATGGCCTTGGCCGCCACGTCTACCACCAATACACCCTGCTGACCGAGCGCCGCGATGCCATCATGGCGGCCCTGCGCGCCGGGCAGATCGGCTGCGCCGTCTACTACCCGATCCCGCTGCACCGCCAGGAGCTCTTCACCGCAAGCGGCGCCTGGCAAACGCTGCCGGTGGCCGAATCGGTCGCCGCCCGGTGTCTGTCGCTGCCGATCTACCCCGAGCTGCGCGACGATCAGATCGACCACATTTTAGAGACGATTCGGGGGGCGCTATGAGGCCGTTTTCGGGGCCTGCCCCCCTGACCACGGCGGGCGCGTGAGCCCGGCGACCCGACAAATCATGATCGTCGCGGGGGAGGCCTCCGGCGATCACCATGCCGGACGGCTGATCGAGGAGCTCCAACGAATCGACCCGGGGGTCCATTGCGTGGGGATCGGCGGCGACCACATGCGCCGCGCCGGGGCCGAGATACTGGTCGATGCCTCTGAAATGGCGGTGATGGGGTTGCTGCGGGTGTTGGCCAATCTCCCCTTCTTCTTTTCGGTCGCGAATCGGCTGTTGCGCGAGATCCAGGAACGTCGCATTGAGCTTCTGATTTTGGTCGACTACCCCGACTTCAATCTGCGTTTGGCCAAAAAGGCGAAGCGGCTTGGGATTAAGGTCCTCTTCTACGTCAGTCCCCAGGTCTGGGCTTGGCGGCGGTGGCGGGTCTTTGAAATCAAGAAGCGGGTCGATCACATGGCGGTGCTCTTCCCCTTTGAGGTGCCGTTCTACGAGCAGGCCGGGGTGCCGGTGACCTTTGTCGGCCATCCCCTGAGAGGCGAGGTCCACAGCGACCTGAGCCCAGCCGAGGCCCGGCAGGCGTTTGGTCTGGATCCCGAGCGACCGGTGCTGGGGCTGCTGCCCGGCAGCCGCCGCAGCGAGATCGAACACATGCTCCCGACCATGCTGGAGGGGGCGGCGTTGGTTCGGCAGGTCTTGCCCGAGGTGCAGTTCATCCTGCCCCGCGCCGCGACCCTTTCGCCCGAGTTTCTCGCCCCCTTTCTCGCCGCCGCCAAGGTCGAGGTCACGGTGGCGACTGGCCGTCCCTACGATGTGATGCGGGGGTGCGACGCCATCGTTTGCGCCTCGGGGACCGCCACTTTAGAGACCGCCCTGATGCAGGTTCCTCTGGTGGTGATCTACCGGACAACCGCACTTGCCATGGCGGTGTTCAAGCGCTTGATCAAGGTGGAACACATTGGCCTGTGCAACATCGTGGCCGGGCAACGGATGGCGACCGAGCTGATTCAAGACCAGGCAAGCCCCGAGAACATCGCACGGGAGGCTCTGCGACTGTTGCAAGACCGGGAGGCGGCCGAGGCGATGCGGCACATTGAGGCCGGTTTGTGCGACAAGCTGGGGGAGGGTGACGCGGCGCAAAACGTCGCCAAGCTGGCCATGGCGATGCTCGAAAAGCGCTGAAGATTCGGGGGGCCAACAAACAAAAAGCCGGTCGACGACCGGCTTTTTGTTTGGGTATTGGGCAAAGGGGTTCTTAGCGAATAATGCCTCGCTTGGATTGCTTCAAGAAATCGGCAAAGAGGGTGACCTCCTCGTGTCCCTCGGCGAGCGCCTCGATCTGCCGGGTTGCTTCGGCCAAATCGTAGTTGCGCAGATAGAGGATTTTGTAGACCTCGGTCAGGCGGCGGATTTGCGCATCGGAAAATCCTCGCCGCTTGAGTCCCACCCGATTCAACCCCCGTGGCACGCTGGGGTTGCCGGTCACCATCAAATGAGGGGGGACGTCGCGGGCGATATAGCTACCCGCGCCGGTGAAGGCGTAATCGCCCACCGCGCAAAACTGGTGCACCAGGGTGGCCCCCCCCAGGGTGACCCAATTCCCGATGCGGCAATGCCCCCCCAAGGCGACGTTGTTGGCGATGATGGTGTGGTTGCCGATGGTGCAGTCGTGGGCGATGTGGGTATTGATCATGATGTAGCAGTCGCTCCCCACCACCGTCAGCCCCCCCCCTTTTTTCGAGCCGCGATGGACGGTGACCGATTCGCGGATCTGGTTGCGGTCGCCGATCTCAAGTCGGGTCGCCTCCCCCCGGTCGTGAAGATCCTGCGGCGCCTCCCCCAACGAGCAAAACTGGTAGATCCGGTTTTCGCAGCCGACGCGGGTCGCCCCCTGGATCACCACGTGGGGGCCGATCCAGGTCCCCGCCCCGATCTCGACCTGGGGGCCGACAATGCTGTAAGGGCCGATTTCAACCCCCTCGCCGAGTCGGGCGGCGGGATCGACGAGGGCGGTGGGGTGGATGGTGGGCATGGGGAGGCCTGTGGCGCTGGGTTTTTGGGGAGAGGATCGAACGGTGGGAATTCTGGGGGTAGGGGGCTGGGGTTGTCGAATCGGGAGGTCGGGGATCGGCGTCGCCTGATGTGGTGCATCGACCGGCCCCCACGGGAATCCGGCGCAGAGGCCAGAGGGGGTCGTCCCACACCTCCTTGCCCCCCCATCCCCCAGGTGTCCACCCCCTTGTTTCCCCATTTTTCTTCGTAGGGTTCACCCCCCCGGTTCTGTTATCCTCCCGCCCTTTCTACGTTTCCAACCCGCATGCCGGGTCAATCATTTCAAAGCCTTCAAGTGGTGACCGTTTCCATGAATCAGCCCTCGATCCAAGACCTTCCCGAACAGATGCGCATCCGTAAGGAAAAACTCTCGGCCCTGCGCGAGCAGGGGTGGGGATTTCCCAATAATTTTCGTCCCGACGCTCAGGCCGCCGATCTGTTGGCCACCCACGCCCAAGACGATACGCAGGCGTTGGAGGCGCTGGCCAAACCGGCTGCGGTAGCGGGGCGGCTGCTGGCCAAACGGGTGATGGGCAAGGCGACCTTCCTGACGATTCAGGATCGCTCCGGGCGCATTCAGCTCTTCGCCGCCCGGGACGAGCTGCCCGAGGGGGTCTACGCCGAGCTGAAGAAATGGGATTTGGGGGATGTGATCGGCGGCAGTGGTCTGCTGTTTCGCACCAAGACCGGCGAATTGTCGGTGCGCTTGAGCCAGGCGGTTCTGCTGACCAAGGCGCTGCGCCCCCTACCCGAAAAATGGCACGGTTTGACCGATCAAGAGGCCCGCTACCGGCAGCGTTACGTCGATCTGATCGTCAACCCCGAGGTGCGCCAGACCTTCGCGGTGCGCAGCCGCATCATCAACGCGGTGCGGGGGTTTTTGAGCGAGCGGGGCTTTTTAGAGGTCGAGACCCCCATGATGCAGCCGCTCGCCGGGGGGGCGGCGGCCAAGCCGTTTGTCACCCACCACAACGCCCTCGACATGACCATGTTTCTGCGCATCGCCCCCGAGCTTTACCTCAAGCGGCTGGTGGTGGGGGGCTTCGATCGGGTCTTCGAGATCAACCGCAACTTCCGCAACGAGGGGCTCTCGACCCGGCACAACCCCGAATTCACCATGCTTGAGTTTTACATGGCCTACGCCGACTTCCTCGATCTGATGGATCTGACCGAGACGATGTTGGCCCAGGTGGCCCAAACGGTGTTGGGCACCACCGCCATCCACTACCAGGGGACCGACCTCGATCTGGGGCAGCCCTTCCGCCGGGTGACGGTTGAAGACCTGGTCCGCGAGACCACCCCCGAGCTGGCCGGGGCCAGTGTCGAGGTGCTGCGCGATCCGGCGGTCCTTGCCCCCCTGTGCGCCAAGTACGAAATCCCCCTGCCCCAAGGGGTGGGGGCGGGCAAAATGTTGATCGAACTGTTCGAAAAACACGCCGAGCACACCCTGATGCAGCCGACCTTCGTCTACGGCTACCCCACCGAGATTTCCCCCCTGGCGCGTCGCAACGACAGCGATCCCTTCCTCACCGACCGCTTCGAACTGATTGTGGTGGGGCGCGAGCTGGGCAATGCGTTTTCAGAGCTCAACGACGCAGAAGATCAACGCCGCCGCTTCGAGGCCCAGGCGGTCGCCAAGGCGGCGGGGGACGAAGAGGCCTGCGATGTGGATGAAGACTTTTTGCGGGCCCTCGAATTCGGCCTGCCCCCCACGGCGGGGGAGGGGATCGGCATCGACCGGCTGGTCATGCTGCTCACCAACTCGGCCTCGATTCGCGATGTAATTCTCTTCCCCCACATGCGGCCCGAAGCTTGATGAGTACCCCTGAAAACCTACGGCGCACCCCATCTGCGGCGGCGCACGGTGCTCAGAGCCGCAACGTACATTTAGTACGCCTTCGGATCCTGTGCTCCGGGCTCCTTGCATCTGGGGCGCCCGCTGCGGTTTTTAGAGGCACTCGTGACCCGTTCTACCCATTGAATTGGGCCCTTTGATGGATCGTCGCCGCTACTTCGAATGGTGGATGGCACTGCGCTACCTGCGGGCGCGGCAGAAGGAGCGGTTCGTCTCGCTCATCGGCCTGATTTCGGTGGGGGGGATCGCGGTGGGGGTGATGGCCCTGATCGTGGTTCTGTCGGTCATGAACGGCCTGCAAGAGAGCATGCGCGATAAGATCTTGGGGATTACCAACGATTTGGTGGTGACCGCCCTGGAGGGGAAGCTTCAAGATCCCAAGCGGGTGACCGCCTACCTGCAGGCCCGCCACGACGTGGTCTCTGCCGCCCCCTTCGTCACCGGGCAGGCGATGCTCACCGGCCCCGAAACCTCGCGGGGGGTGGTCATCCGGGGCATCGATCCTGCCGCCGAGGCCAAGGTCTCGCGGCTGGGTCAGTACATCAAAGAGGGCAAGCTGGCCGATTTGGGTAGCGAGCATTTCGGGGTGCTCCTCGGGCACTCCCTGGCGGTTTCGCTTGGGGTCGAGGTGGGCGATACCGTGTCGCTGACCGTGGCCGAGGGTGTGGCGACGGTGGGGGGCAGACTCCCCCGCTCGCGCCCCTTTAAGATGGTCGGCACCTTCGATTCGGGTTTTTACGAATACGACCATAACCTGGCCTACCTATCGCTGCCGGTCAGTCAGATCCTCTTTCGCACCGGCGACGGGGTTTCAGGGGTGGCGGCCCACCTGGTCGACATCGACCGGGCCGGTGTGATTGCCCAGCAGGTTCAGGGGGAGCTCGGGTTCGCCTACTGGGTACGCGACTGGATGAAGATGCACCGCTCCTTCTTTCAGGCGCTGGCAACCGAGAAGGTGGTGATGGCGGTCATCTTGGCTTTGATTGTCTGGGTGGCAGCCTTCAACATCGTTTCAACGTTGATTATGGTGGTCTTCGAAAAGAGCAGGGCCATCGCCATCCTGATGACCATGGGAGCGACACCCGGCATGATCCTGCGCATCTTCATGCTCAACGGATTGTTCATGGGGGTGAGCGGCAGCCTGATCGGCCTGGGGCTGGGGGTGTGGCTGGCGGCCCATGTGCAAGAGGTGGTCAACTGGGCCTCGGCGGTACTGGGGGTTCAGTTCGTCCCGGCCGAGGTTTACTTTGTCGACGAGCTGCCCAGTCGGATCGAACAAAGCGACGTGTTGACGATTCTTGGGGGGTCGATCCTCATCAGTTTTCTGGCGACCCTCTACCCCTCTTGGCGCGCCTCCAAGGTGGATCCGGTGGAGGTGTTGCGTTATGAATAACATTCAGAAAACCAAGAAAACATCCCGGATCGGGCCGTTCGGCGCCGGTCGGATCTTGGGGACGATCCGGATCGTCCTAGGAGAGCAATGATGGCAGGCGAAGATCCTCGACAACTGCGCGACCAGGCCAGCAAGGCGATGCTGGACGGCGACTTCAAGAAGGCGGCCAAGGCGTTCGAGCAGCTGCTCGAACTGACCCCCAACGACTTGAAGTCCAAGGCCCGTTATGCCGAAAACCTGCAACGTCTGGGCAAGACCACCGAGGCGATTGGGGTCTATGAGCAGGTGGCCAAGCGGTACGCCGCCGAGGGGTTTTTGGTGCAGGCCATTGCGGTGGCCAAGATCGTGCTGCGCATCGATCCGAATCAAAAAGAGATCGAGGCCCGCCTGACCGAATGGAGCCAAGAACGTAGCGGCGGCGCTCCCATCGGGGGGACCAGCGAAACCACCAGCGACGATGGGGGGGGGCTTTTGCCCGCCACAACCCCCCTGTTTCAAGACCTGAACGCCGACGAAATCAAGGATCTAAGCGGTACCTTCGAACTCAAGAGTTACAAGGCGGCCGAGGCGCTGTGCCACGAGGGGGATCCGGGCGATAGCCTCTTTGTCATCGCCTCCGGTTCGGCCCGAGCGGTGACTGTCGACGCTCTGGGACGCCCCACCCCCCTGGGTCACCTTAAAGCGGGCGACTTCTTCGGCGAATACGCCTTCTTAAGTCAGGTGCCCCGCAACGCCTCGGTGATTGCAGAAGAAGACACCCAAGCGGTGACCATCGGTCGCGACAAGCTGATGGCGCTGCTGGAACGCCACCCCCGCATGAAAGCGATGCTGGAGGAGTACTACAAACTCCGGGTGCTCGCCCGGATCCTCTCGATCAACCCTATTTTTCGCTACGTCCCCTACGAGGTGCGCGAGAAGCTCGCGGTGCGGTTTTCTAGCGCTCACTACGAGGCCGGGCAGACGATCATCCGCGAGGGCGACAAAAAGGCCGACACCTTCTACATCATCCGGGTGGGTCGGGTGGTGGTGACGATGCACCCCCCCGGCAGCAGTGCGGCGGTGAAGCTTTCAGACCTTGAGGTGGGTGACTTCTTCGGCGAGGTCGCCCTGATTACCAACCGCCCCCGCACCGCCACCGTCACCGCCCTGACCCCGGTTGAGGCGATGGTCTTAACCAAAGATGCCTTCGATTCGATTGCCCTGGAGTACCCGGTGGTGCGCCAGGTGGTCGAGAACTTCCAAAAGCGGCGGGTGAAGGAGACCATCGAGGTCCTCACCGGCAAGTCCAAGAGCGAAGCGGGTCAGGCCGGGTTGCTGTGACCGCACCATCCGATGTCATCCTTGAAGTGACCGGCCTGGGCAAACACTTCCCCGGCCACCCCCCCTTGACGGTGCTCGAAGGTGTCGACCTGACGGTCCTGCGTGGCGAGATGGTGGGGATCGTCGGGGTTTCGGGCTCGGGCAAATCAACCCTGCTGCAAATCCTCGGTCTGCTCGACCACCCGACCCAGGGGCAATTGCTTTTGAGTGGGATCGACCCCTTCGCTGGGGGGCTGCTGCAACGGGCCCAGCTGCGCAATCGCCACCTGGGTTTCGTCTACCAGTTCCACCACCTCATGCCCGAGTTTACCGCCCTCGAAAACGTGGCGATGCCGCTGCTGATTCGGGGTGACAAGCGCTCCCAGGCGTGGGAACAGGCGGCCCAGTGGCTCGATACGGTCGGTCTCGGCCATCGCCTCGAACACCGCCCCGGCGCCCTGTCGGGGGGGGAGCAACAGCGGGTGGCGCTGGCCCGCGCCCTGGTTGGCGAGCCCGATTTGCTGCTGGCTGACGAACCGACTGGGAATTTAGACCCTCACACCGCCGAGACCATCCACACCTTGCTGCGCCGCCTCAACGTGGAACGGGGGTTGACCGCCATCGTGGTCACCCACAACGAGGGGCTGGCCGCGACCATGGACCGGCTGATGCACCTGCGCGAGGGCCGTCTTGAGGCAGGGACGTGGGCGGCGGCCTGACCCCCGCTGAGGCGCTGTCCTGGTGGCTGGTCGCCGATCCCCTTTTTGCCCGACACAATCCCGATCCTCACCACCCCGAATCGCCCGGCCGCCTGGCCGCCGCCCGACGCGGCCTGCTGCGCGCCCTGCACGACCTCCCCAGCCTTGAGATCCCCTCCCGCCCGGCAAGCGACGACGAAATCCTGGCGATTCACCGCCCCAGCCATTTGGCCCGTTTGCGCAGCGCCGAAAAGCTCGGGCTCCCCATGCTCGACGCCGACACTCCGGTGGGGGCGGGATCGTTCGAGGTTGCCCTGAACGCCGCCGGGGCGAGCATCGATTTGGCCCTCAAGGTTTGGCAGAGCGGCCAGCCCGGCATCGCTCTGGTCCGCCCCCCGGGCCATCACGCCGAGCCCGACCGGGCAATGGGGTTTTGCTGGCTGAACAACATCGCCCTGGCCACCGCCGCCCTGCGCAGCCAAGGGGTCGACCGGGTGGCGATCCTCGATCTCGACGTCCATCACGGCAACGGCACCCAAGCCGCCTTCTGGGACGACCCCGCTGTCTTTTACGCCTCGATCCACCAAGCCCCCTTCTACCCCGGCAGCGGCAGCCCGCAAGAGGTTGGCGTCGGTCGCGGCAAGGGGGCGACCCTGAACAAACCGCTTCCCCCCGGTAGTGGCGGCGATGCCTGGATGCTGGCGCTCGGGCAGATCTTGGTGGCGCTGGAGCGCTTCGATCCCGAGATCGTCTTGGTCAGCCTGGGGCTCGACGGGCACGGCGCCGATCCCCTGGGGGGGATGTGCCTGAATCGGCAGGATTACTTCGCCATGGGGCAACGGCTCGCCGCCTGGGCACAGCCCCGCATGGGGGGGCGGATCGCCACCTTTTTGGAGGGGGGGTACGACATGGGGGGGATCGAGGAGGGGATCGAAGGGTGGGTGACCGGGGTGCGCGAGGGGTTGGAGGGGTAAGACCGACGGCAAAGGCGGTTCTCGGAAATTGCCCTGCGGCTCTACCTCCCGCATCCATGCGGTCGACGCAAAGCCGCTAAGGAGGCGCTGATTGAATGGCGCTTCCGAGCGCCCCAGGGAGGGGCCGCCAAAATAGCGCCGTCGTAGGAGGCGACCTAAGTCGCCGAAGCCCTGCCGAAGAAGGCAGGAGGCCTTTATTCAGCGTTTTCTTAGCGGCTTTGCGTGAGCCGCATGTGATCCTGTCTTTCTAGACCCCAAGGAGCGCCGCATGGAGGCGGATCGAGTCCGCGGTACCTCACCCTGGTTGCCCTGGATGTTGTGGAGCTGGGTGATGGGGGTGACTGCTGGAGCGGCGGGGATGGTTGGCTGGGCTGCGGCTGCAATGGGACTGGCCTCCGGCGCCGCCCTGCTGCGCCCTTCACCGCACCGTTTGGCCGCTTTGGGGGTGGCGTTGGCTGTCGGGCTGGGCTGCTTGTGGGGGCAGGTGCGCAGTGCGCCCCCCGACCCGTGGCCCGCTCCGGCGACCGTCACCGCAACCTTGAGCGTCGAGCAGGGGGGCGGGGGGGGAGTGATTGCCCACGCCAGCATCGACGGCCAGCCCTGGCTGCTGCGCCTAACCCGGACCCCCGACGATTGGGTGATCGGCACCCAGGCTCAGGCGACCCTACGGCTCTTCCCCCCCCATAGCAGCCGCAACTTCGGGGTGTCGAGTTTTGAAGACTACTTGACCCGCGAGGGAATCGGCGCCACCGGTTACGTCAAGGCGGTGGACTGGAGCGCCGCCCCCACCTCGTTTCGGGGCGGCCTGCAACGCTGGATCTGGGCCCAAAACCCCCACCACCCCGCCATTCTCACCGCCCTGGGTTTGGGGGAGCGGGGGGGATTGGGGCGCAGCGAGCGGCAGCTGTGGCAACAAAGCGGGGTCGCCCATCTGCTGGCGATTTCGGGTCTGCATGTGGGGCTGGTGATTGGTGGAGTCTTCTGGGTGGTGGGGCGGGGGCTGCCGCGACTTGCCCCTTGGTGGTGTCAGCGCCACCGCATTGAGGCCTGGGCTGCGGGGGCGGGACTGCTGGCTGGGATCGCCTTCGGGGCGCTGGCCGGGTGGTCGGTCCCCACCATCCGGGCGGTGGTGATGGCCGCCTTCCTCATGGCCGGCTGGCTGTTCGACCGTCGCCATTCGCCCGGTTTGGCCCTGGCTTGGGCGGCGGCGTGGCTGGCGCTGGCCGACCCCGCCGATCTGCTCGGTCCCGGTTTTTGGCTTTCGTTTTCGGCAGTCGGCGCCCTGCTGGCGGCGCTGCCCCTCATGACCTCTGCCTTGCAACGCCTCCCCCAGTTCATACGCCCCGCCGCCGCCATGGTGCTGGCCACCGGGGTCGCCTCGCTGGCCACCGCCCCTTGGGGCATTTGGTTTTTCGGGCAAATTCCCAGCTTAAGCCTCCCCGCCAACGCGGTGGCGATCCCCTTAACCACCTTCGTTTTGGTGCCGGGGGTGCTGGCGGTAGCGGTGTTGTGGGCATTGGGGCTGACCACCCCCGCCGCCGCGATTTTGGCCGGGCTCGACTACGTCATCGACCTGCTGGAGCGGGGGCTGGCCTGGGGTTTGGCGTGGCTTCCCCCTTGGTACCCCGCCATTCCGGCGGTGTTGGGGGCAAGCCTTTTGGGGCTGATCGGTGTGGGGCTGGCGCTGCGAGGGCGTAGCGGAGCGTGGCGGGGGGGCGGCTTGGGGGTGGCGTTGGCCGCCTTGGCGATGGCGCTGCCCAACCTGCCCCCCCAACCGGCCGATGCGCCGCTGCTGGTCGCCCTCGATGTGGGGCAGGCGCAGGCGGTTGTCATCCGGGGGGGGGACGGCCACGCTTGGTTGATCGACGCCGGGGGACGCTCGTCGCCCCGGTTCGACCCCGGTTTCGACGCCATTGCCCCCGCCTTACGCGCCTTGGGGGTGACTCGGCTCGATGCACTGGTGGTCTCCCACCGGCAACAGGATCACGGCGGGGCGGCGGCGGGGGTGCTGAGCGCCATGCCGGTGGGGCAGATCTGGGCGCCGCCGTCGCTCGGCGAGGATCCCCCTGGGTTTTGGCGCGCCTTGCAGCGCCAGGCACAGCGGCAGGGGGTCGAGATCGTCACCTTGCACCGGGGAATGGATCGGCGGGCAGGGGTTTTGGCTGTGCAGGTGCTTTGGCCCCCCGCCGAGGGGGGCGGTAGCGGCAACGGCAACAGCTTGGTACTGGCGGTGGATTTCCCCCTGGGGCGCTGGCTTTTGCCGGGCGACCTGGAGCGGCGGCAAGAGGGGCAGATCGACTGGCCCCGCGCCGAGGGGATGCTCATGCCCCACCACGGCTCGCGCACCTCCTCGACCCCCGCCATGGTGGCGGCGGTCGCGCCCCGTCGGGTGCTGGTCAGCGCGGGATACCTCAACCGTTACGGGTTCCCGGCCCCCGAGGTGGTGGCGCGTTACCTGGCGTTGGGGGGGCGGGTGTGGAACACCGCCGACGGTGGCGCCATCGCGGTGAGTCAGGGGGGGGTGCGGCAGGCGCGCGATACGGCGCCGGAGGCGCTCACCCTTTGGCGCTGGGCGGTGCCTTGGGCGCGATCTGAAAGCTCGCCTTAAAGAAACGTTGATTCAAGGCCTCCTGCCTTTTTTCAGCACGCTTCGCAAAAACCAGAAGTAGGCGCCTTGAGGCGACGTGTTTTTTGCTTTGCTTGCAAAATCGGCAGAGCTTCGGCGACTTAGGTCGCCTCCTACTTACGTTCCTGATTTTGGCGGCCCATCCGTGGGCCGCTCGGAAGCGCGAATCAATCGGCGCTTCCCTTGAGGTGACGACGCGGAGGAACAACCGAGGGATAGGGGGGGGTCAACAGGACGGCAGCAGAACCGTCCCGCCTCTTTTTTGGGGATCAGTCGTTCGGATTCAGATTGATGCGAAACCGCCCTTTTAGATTGGTGGCGTCAAAGCGGGCGGTGTAGACCCGGCAATTGCGGCATTCGGCCACCGTTTCGGTGCACATCCGCTCGCGGTTCGACCAGCAGGGGTAGACACCCTCGCGCACCAAGGGGCAGGCCAGCCGCTGCTCGGGGGAGCAGGGTTTGAGCTCCCAACAGGGGATGAGCGCCAGCAAACGGCGGATTCCCTCGATCCCCACCCCCGATTGAATCAGGTCGCGGATGGTGGCGATCCAGGCGATGTCGTCCTCGGTGAACAGCCGCGTGCCGCCGGGGGTCCGGGCGGCGAGCAGCAACCCCTCGCGTTCGTACATATGGATGGTGCGCAGCGAAATCCCCAGGCTTTCGGCCACCACCCCGATCTTGAAGAACCCCGGTTGTGGTTCTTCGTCATGCTGGTTGTCGTTCATGGCGAACCTCCTGAAGCGGCCCGAGCCGGCGGTTGCGGATCCCCTAAGGAGGCGCTGATTGATTCGCGCTTCCGAGCGGCCCACGGATGGGCAGCCAAAATCAGGAACGTATGTAGAAGGCGACCTAAGTCGCTGAAGCTCTGCTGATTTTGAAAGCAAAGCAAAAACCATCGCCGCCTCAGGGCACCTACTTTTGGTTTTTGCCAGGCGTGCTGATTCAAGGCAGGAGGCCTTGAATCAGCGTTTCCCCAACGTTCTTCTTGCAGCCGGGGACCATGAATATTATTATTATCTAATAATGCCATATCTGGCTATCAATTGTTGTTCTCTTCTCCCGACGAGTAAAGGAGACCCCCCATGGCCATGAGCATGAATGCCAAACGCCGTACGCTGGAATTCGCGGTGTTGGCGGTGATCGTGTTGATTCCGGTCCTCGGAATCTTGCGCATCGACGTCACCACCGGACGTTTCATCGTCTTCAATCACTATGTGCTCTGGGGGAATTTCCCGCTGATTTTCGGATCGGGGGCGCTGCTCATCGCCGCCTTTGCCCTGATCTACACCCTGTGGGGCAACGCCTTTTGCGGTTGGGCCTGCCCCCAGAACACCCTGTCGGAGTTCACCGACAAGATCATGCATAAGTTCTTGGGGCGTAAGGGGACCATCGGGGTCGACACCGCCGACGGTAAGTTCGCCACCAAGACCACCGGTCAGCGCAACAAACTGACCAGCTACCTCTGGATCACCCTGATTCTAGCGGCCGCCTCGGCGGCGGCGGCGGTGATCCTGCTGCTCTATTTCTTCGAGCCGATGGAGGTGGTGCGGCAACTGACCGGCACCGCCACCCATCAGGTCGACAACTTCTGGATGTTCTTCTGGCTCGGCTTCTTCGTCGTCTTCATCGACATCTTCACCATCCGCCACGCCTGGTGCCGCTATTTGTGCCCCTACAAGCTGATGCCGGTGGTGTTCTGGAATAAGCGGGTGATGAAGCTGGTGTTCGATGAAAAGCGCTCCGACGAGTGCAAAACCTGCCAGTTGTGCAACGTCTCGTGTTTCATGTACCTCGATCCCCGCACCCCCGAGGCCCAAGATCTTTGCGTCGATTGCGGCGAGTGCATCACCGCCTGCGAGGTGGTCAACGAAAAGCGGGGCCGTGCCCCTCTGCTGAAGTTCTACGAGGGTTGGTTCGGCTGGTTCAACAACGTGCGTCAGAAGTTCGGCGGCATCGATTGGCTCAAGGTCGGCGCCCCCCTGGCGCTGATGGCGATCTTCACCGGCATGTTGATCTATGGCTGGTCGGCCTATGTTCCGGTCGATCTGAATCTGTCGCTGAAGCAGAACCTGTCGGCCCAAGGTGCAGACGGGGTGGCCGAGAGCCAGTACCGCATTCGGGTGCTCAACAAGGCGTTGGCGCCGCGCAACTACCACATTGAGGTTCGTGGCATCAATCCCGAGGTGTTAAGCTTCGTCGACAAGGATCTTCCGGCCGGTCCCGGTCAAGAGCTGAGTATTCCCCTGACCGTCCGGCTCGATCCGACCAAGCTTCAGGCGGGATCCAACACCCTGGTTGTGGTCCTGACCTCCCCCGACCGCCCCGACATCCGCCTGATCGACCGGGCGACCGTTGTGATGGCGGTGGCCGCCCCCGACACCATCGTCCCCGAGCAGGGCTTCGATGCCGGGATGCCGACGGTGGGGCAAGAGGATGACGGCGAAGAGGGTGGCGAAGAGGAATAACCTCGCGCATCCATGTGGCAAGGAATGCGGGGCGGTCCTTTGAGGGGGCCGCCCCGTTTTTTTGGGTTCGACGTGGGCCGGTCAAGCCCCCGGCGATTCCCTTTTCTCGGCGGGTTATTCGTGAAACTAGTGACCACACGTCGCCTCGTTCAGACGTTGTTCATTCTGGTGCTGGTCGCCATTCCCGTATCGGGATTGCTGCGCATCGATGTTCTTCAAGGGGCCTTCGTCATCCTTGATCGGCAGATCTGGTGGAGCGATTTCGGGGTTGTCTTCCCCTTGTGGGGAACCATCGCCCTGGGGCTGATGCTGCTCTATTCGGTGTTGGGAATGGTCTTCTGCGGTTGGGCCTGCCCCCAGAACACCCTGTCGGAGTTGGTCGATAAGACCATCACCCGCTGGATCGGCAAACGCACCCGGCAGGGGATGGAACAGGTCGACCCGGAGCAGACCCTGGCGCAGCGCAAGGGGCTGAGCGGATGGTGGCGCTGGCTGCCGGTGCTGGGGTTGGCGGCGCTGCTCGGGATGTTCTTCGCCTTGATCCCCCTGCTTTACTTCTTGCCCCCCCAGGCGGTTTGGGCCTTTGTTACCTTCGCCGACAACGTCGATATCCCCCCCTACACCGGCTGGCTCTTCTCTTTGTTCGCATTCGCCTTTTTCGTCGATTTCGCGATGGTGCGGCACTTCTACTGCAAGTACCTGTGCGTCTACGCCCTGTGGCAACACATCTTCAAGACCGACCACACGGTGCGGATCAGCTTTGACGAAACCCGCTTGAGCGAATGCCCCTCGTGCCAGGCCTGCTCCAGCTCCTGCTTTTTGGGGATCGATCCCCGCGATGTGGCGACCTATACCCACTGCGTGAATTGCGGGCAGTGCATCGAGGCCTGCGCCGGGTACCAGGGGCGCCAGGGTAGGGGGTCGATCCTCTCGTTCGCCTTTGGCCACGAAGAGGAGATGGGCCGTCCGGCGCTGCGCAGTCGCTTGCAGTGGCTCATCCCCGCCTTTTTGGGGGTGGCGAGCATGCTGGTGTACGGCTTGAGTCAGTGGGAGTCGGGCCACCTGGCGATGGCGGCGGCCGCCAAATGGAAGCAGCCTGAGCACTACGTGATCGACCTATCGAACAAGATGCTGGTCCCCCGCCCCTTCAGCTTGGCGATCAAGGGGTTGGAGCCCGACCAGTACCGGATCGGCGCTCTGCCCACCAAGGTGCCCCCCGGCGGGCGGGTCGTCATCGACCTGTGGATTGCCCCCGAAACCCTCCCCCCCGGATCCCACCGCCTGATGGCCGAGGCCAGGATCGGGGACGACCTCTACCGCGACGCCGCGATGTACATTCGGGAGACCCCATGAGCGCACGCAAACCCAAAAAGCAGGTGGAAGAGCAGCGGGAGATGACCGACGCCGAGTTGCTCGCCTCGATGGACCAAGAGCCGAGCGGACGGGGCTTCCCCATGTGGCTGGTGGCGATTTTTCTGCTGCTGTTGGTGATGGCGGTGGGGCTCGACTACCCCTTTTGGGGGCAGAAAACCGTGGTGCCCGAGGGGGCGACCGGGGTGGTTCTGGAACAGCGCTCCTGGTTTACCTGGGGCAAGGTGGGGGCGATTGCCTACGTCACCTTCTTTGGCGCTTTGATCTGGTACATGGTCCACTACAATGGCCGTAAGAAGCCGGACGAGGAGCAGCGGGACGACCATTTGCCCTGATCGGTCGGTTGGATTCCATTCGCCACGGACCTTTTCTCCCTTCGATGCACGGAAATCCGCTCTTCATGAAGCTCATCCCCATTGCGTTCTGCACCCTGTTCTTGCTGGCCGGGTGTGGTCAATCGAGTTCCCCCACCGCCGCTGCCAACGACGGGGTGCAGAAACTCTTGGCCGGGCTGCCCGAGTCCGATAGCGACGCGGCCAAGATTTTTGTGCGCCGCTGCAACATTTGCCACCTCCGCCCCCAGCCGACCGCCTTCGACGCCGCTACCTGGCCCAAGGTCATCGGCTTGATGAAGCGCAACATGGCCAACCTGGGGGTGCCGCTGCCTCCCGCTCAGGACGAGGCGATCATCCTCGATTACCTGCGCCGCAATGCCCGTCCCCCCGAGGCAAGACAGCAAGGAGGGCAAGGGTGATGCGGACCTTCGTGAACGGGCTGCTGCTCGCCCTGGGGGTGCTGATGGGGGGGTGCGGCGATCGGCACAACATCGCCCATTCCGCCAAACTCGACGGGATCGACCTGCAAGTCGAGATCTACCCCTCCCCTCCCACCCCCGGCTACAACGAATTCAAGGTCTCCTTGAAAAAAAGCGGCGATTGGCGTCCGGTCGACAACGTCATTGTCGAGATGGGGGTGCGCAAAGGGCCGCAGGATCCGGTGGTCGCCTGGAGCATGGGGATGCAAGACGGCCTGCTGGGGATCTACCGCCGTGCGGTCGAGATTCCCTCCTCCGGCCACTGGGAGGCGGTGATTCGCGTGCGCAAAGGGGAGATGGAGCAGCAAGCCACCTTCCCCCTCGATGTTGCCCCTTGATTCCTGTGGTGGGTCTGCGGCCATGAATTCCGATCTGCAAGCACTCTACGAATACCCTTTCGCCCGGCTGCGCCGCCTGCTTGAGGGGCTGGAGCCCGCCGCGAGCCCCATCGACTGCTCGGTGGGAGAGCCGCGCGGCCCCCTGCCCGACTTTGTCGCCCCTGTCTTGAATCAGGCGCTTGAGGGATTCGGACGCTACCCCTCCACCGCAGGCGATCCCAACCTGCGCGCCGCCATCGCCCAGTGGCTGACCGATCGCTACAACCTGTCCAGCGGCATGATCGACCCCGGTCGCCACATCATCCCCGCCTTCGGTACCCGCGAGGCGTTATGGTCGGCGGCGCTGGCGGTGTTCGACCGGCAATGGGGGGGGGAGATCGGGCTGCCCAATCCGTTCTACCAGATTTACGAGGGGGGGGCGCTGATGGCCGGGGCCCGCCCTCGGTACATCCCCTGCGGGGCCGATGGCAAGATGGATTGGCAATCGCTGGGCGAAGAGCAGTGGGAGCAGCTCCAAGCTCTCTACGTCTGCTCCCCCGGCAATCCCACCGGAGCGGTGCTCAACGAGCAGGAATGGCGCGAACTGATCGCCGCCTGCCGTCGCCACGGGGTGGTGCTGCTGGCCGACGAGTGTTATTCCGAGCTCTACGTCGATGCCCCCCCCGTCGGGGTATTGCAGGGGTGCGACGGCGATTTGACCGGCATCTTGACCTTCAATTCGCTCTCAAAGCGCTCCGGCCTGCCGGGGCTGCGCGCCGGTTTTGTGGCGGGCGATCCCGAGCTGATCGCCGGGTTTTTGAACCTGCGCACCTACACCGGGGTGGCTCAGCCGTTGCCGCTGGCAGCGGTGGCCGAGGCGGCCTGGTGCGACGAGGGGCATGTCGCCCACAACCGGGAATTACTCGCCCAGCGGGTCGATGCCTTCGTCAGCCACTTCCCTCGCGCCGCCGACGGCTGGAGCGGAGCGGGGATGTTCGTCTGGCTTGAGGTTGCCGACGGCGAGGCCTACGCCCGGCGCGCCTGGGGTGAGCAGGGGGTTAAGGTGCTGCCGGGGATCTACCTGGGGCGTGGTCAGCAGGGGCACAACCCCGGCGCGGGTCGGGTGCGCATCGCCCTGGTCGACGATCCCGATACCCTGGCCGAGGCGGGACGGCGGCTGAATCAAATGGAAAAGGAGGGGCGATGACCCCCGATCAAGAGCGGATCGTTCGCGAGATTGCGGCGCTGCGGCGCGGCACGTTGAACTTCTACCTTTACGATCTGGCGGCGATCACCGCCAAGGTCGAGGCGCTCAGGGCGACCCTGCCCCGGCAGGTGCATGTCTACTACGCCATGAAGGCCAACCCCCACGTCGGCATTGTTGCCCACATGAAGCGGCTCGGGGTCGAGGGGATCGAGATCGCCTCCAGCGGCGAGATGAGCGGCGCCCTGACCGCCTTCAGCGGGCCGGAGATCATCTTCACCGGTCCCGGCAAGAGCCCCGAAGAGCTGCACGCCGCCTTGCAGGCCGGGATGGAGCAAATCCACGTCGAAAGTCTGATGGAGGCTTGGCGTCTGAGCCGCATTGCCGGGGCGTTGGGACGCACCGTTAAGGTGTTGGTGCGGATCAATCCCGCCTTCCACATCGACGAGGCCCAAACCCGCATGGGGGGCGACTCGATGAAGTTTGGCATCGACGAAGAACAGATCGAACAGTTGCTCCCCGCCATTCTTCAGCTGCCCCACCTAGAGGTCGTCGGCTTCCACGTCTTCGCCGCCTCGGGGGTGCTCGACTATAGGTTGTTGCTCAAGAATGCCGAGTTGGTCTTCGAACTGGTTCGCCGCCTGGAGGCCCGCTTCGAGCGCAGCTTTCCGGTGATCGATCTGGGGGGGGGGATCGGGGTCGACTACCTGGGGCAGGGGCAGCATTTCGATCTGGCCGCCTTCGGTCGCGGTTTGAGCGACCTGCTGGCCAGCGAGGGGCTGGCCGACCGCAAGCTGATCTTCGAGCTGGGCCGCTTTTTGGTGGGCGATTGCGGCTTCTTTGTCACCGAGATTCTCGACATCAAAACCAGCCGAGGGGTGAAGCAGGTGGTCTGCGCCGGGGGAACGAACCACTTTCGTCGTCCGGCGGCGCTGAAAATCAACCACCCCGTAACGATCTTGCACCGTGACGGCATCGAACGCCCCCAAGGGGTGGTGGCGGTCGACCAAGAAAAGGTCTACATCGGCGGCCCTTTGTGCACCAGCGCCGACAAGCTGGCCCTTGATCTGTATCTGGAGCACGCTGAAATCGGCGATTTGGCGGTCTTCGAGTTGGCGGGCGCCTACGGCCTGTCGATGAGCGCCACCCCCTTCCTGAGTCACCCCTTGCCGGAAGAGATTCTGGTCCACGCCTCTTGAATGAGCTGCCCCCCCGCTTAGCGGGGGGGAGCCCCTAACCTCAGTACAGCCGCAGCAGCGGCACATCCCACCCCAGCATGACGAACCCCCGGGTTTCGCGCTGACCGGTGCCGTCGAAGGTGGTCCCACGCTGCACCCCAAGCCCCAAACTCAGTGGGGAACCTGCAAAACCCCAGCTCAACATCGCCGATGGGGCAACCACCGAGGCGAGGGTCAGGTTGTCGCTGGCCCCATTGAGGTTGGCCGAAATTGGATGGCCCAGGTCGAACGGGGCCAGGGTCAACGCGATGGCGCCGTACCCCGGCATCCCCCAACGCCATTCCAGGCCGACCGGGGCAAACAACCCCCATTGCCCCTGTGAACCCTTGACCCCCCAGCCTCCTTGAATGCCCACGTAGGAGGCGATGAGGAGCTGCGCTTGGGGCTGCTCCCGTTGGGCGACCGAGCCGACGTGAGGGGTCAGATAGGCGGCGAGCACCTCCTGACTTTCGTCGGCTGAGGAGGCGTCGGAGAACTCGGCCAGGAACATAAGGTACGGTCCGATCCGCTGGGCCTCGGCCGCATCGCTCAGTCGCAACACAGAGACCGCCTGCATCGCCCGTTGGGTGTTGGTGGGGGTGCTCATCACGACCGGCGCAGCGTTGTAGCTGCTGCCGCTTTCATAAAAACCGGGTTGGTAGGCGCTCCACCGGTTCGCCAGTCCCCGTAGGGTGGCGATGGAGGGATCCCAGCGGCTGCCCAACCCCCCTTGCTCCAGCAGCGGGCGACGGCGCTCCAAAAGCGCCGCGACGTTTGCGGCGCGCTGCGGCGCCCCCCCCGAGCACAACGCCTGCCCGGCATGGCCTTGGCAATATTGGGCGATGGCCTCGTCGTTGGGATGCAGATCGTCCGCATAGCTGCGCAGCAAATCCAGGATTGCCGCGATGCTCTGGGTGCTTTCGACGATGCGGTCGACGGCGGTGCGAATGGCGGTCTGGTCGCTCTTGGCGCTTGAACAAACCTGCTGCGAGGTGATCGACGCGGTGGCTTCGGCGATGCGCTGGAGGGAAGAGGACAATCGGGGGCCGGCGAAATACATCCCGTTCACCAGGTCGCGTTGGGTGTTGGAGCCGCGGGTTGCCTGCTGATCGAGGGGGAGGGTTCTCCCTTCGAAATCGACCGTCATCAGCCGCAGGGCATCGAGCAGTTCATCCCCCTCCTCGGGGCTGGCGACCGCAAAGCCTCCCCCCTGGGTCAGGGCCATCATGAAGGCCTTGGCGGGCAGTAGCCCCATCTCCTCGGCAAGAACCTCGTCCAAGTTGCTCAGGCTTTTGACGAACCAGCGCACATCCTGCGCATCGAGCCGCGCGGCCACTTGGGGCATCAGGCAGGCCAACCCTGGGTCCCTTGTCATGTCGTGGATAAAACGGGATTGGCCGCTGCCCCCGTCGTGATCCAGTAAAAAGCGGGCAACCCCTTGGGCGCGCTCGGCCGGATCGATCTGAGGGGGGGCAGCCAGGGCGGTGGAGGACAGGCCGAGCCAGCCAATCATCAAGCCGATCCCGATGTTCTGATTCATGACATTCCTCGTGGGGGGGGGAGCAAGGGACGATGGAGCCGGGATGGTGCGGGGACTACGACGTGAGCGGCGTGGCCTTCGGCACGTCAAGGACTGGAATGTGCCGAAGGCCACAAAGGGGGATAAGGGGGTCAGTGGTGGTGTTGCCCCATTTTCGCGCCGAAAAAGTCGAAGGCGGCGATGGCGTCCCAGGGGCGGCGCAGCCGGGGAGCGGTTTCGGCAGCTTGGTCTTTTTCGCTTAAAGCTGAGGGATCGCCGGGGTAGCCGATGGCGATCAAGCAGAGGATTTGCTGCCCCGGGGGCATCCCCAAGATTTCGCTCAGCGGCTCGGCCTGAAATCCGGCCATTGGGTGGGCCATCAGGCCGTGTTCGAAGGCGGTCAGCAGCAGGTTTTGCACCGCCAGCCCTGCATCGAATCCGGCGTAGTGGCGACCCCCCGTATGGCAGTCGTGGGCGTCGTCGCAGCTGACCACCACCAGGGTGTCGGCCTTTTTTGCCCAGGCGTTGCCTTCGCTCAGCGCCGCCTCGATCGCTTCGCGGGTCGGGCCGTTCTGGCGGCTGAGCACAAAACGCCAGGGCTGATTGTTGAAGCACGATGGCGCCCAGCGGGCCCCCTCAATCAGCGCGGTGAGGGTTTCGGGGGGGATGACCCGGTCGCTAAAAGCTCGACCGGAACGGCGGGCCTGAATCGCCCGGATGACGCAGGGTTCAACCATATCAGCGCTCCTCGGGTTGAACCCCTTTGATAAGGATCGGAATCATCAAGGCGATGGCGGCGATGAGCGAAATTCCGCCGATGGGGGTGAGGTTAAAGGCGGTTGAGAGCCCCAGGCCGCCCAGGTAGAGCATCCCCGAATGGCCGAGCGCTCCGACAATCAGCAGCACCGAGGCGACCTGGGCCAGACGGACCGAGGGGGCGCCGAAGCGGCAGAGCAGAAAGCCGAGCACGATGTTGAGTACCGCCTCCAGGTTGCCGTGGGCGTGGGCCGCCTTGAGCACCGCCCGTTGCATGCTGTTGGCCCATTCGGGGCCGCCGCTGCCCATCTTGCTGGCCAGGAACATCCCCAGCGCCAAGGTGGTGAGGAAGTAGGCCAATCCGAAAATCATGTTCTTCTTGCCAAGGGTGGTCATGGTGCGCCTCCTGTGCGGACGTTCGAAACAAGGTCAGTCGATGGAGTCGGGGATCTTGTGCTCCTCGATCTCTTTGCGGGTGAAGAACTTGAAACCATGAATCATCGAGGAGGCCAGCCCCCGTTTTTCTTTAAATTCGTGGAACACCACCATGGGGACATGCAGCAGGATGTAGCCGATGGTCAGGTAGTAGCCCCACTCGTGGATTTCGTACACGGCGCTAAGGAAGGGGGTGGGGTCTTTGATGTCGCCCCAGTTGTGTTTTTCGAGGATCACCCCGGTGACGATCTGCCCGATCATGATGATCCAGAGCGATAAATACGCCAGTCCTGCCAATGGGTTATGGGCTCGATAAAAGGGGGACTCTCCGCTGGGGCCGGGGGTGAAGTAGTACCGCCAGGTGCCCAACGCCACCTCTTGTTGCTCCCGGGTCAGCGGCAGGCAGTCGCGCCACGAGGCCTCGGACGGACCGACAAAAAGCCAAATCACCCGCAACAAAATCCCCGCAGCCAGGGCATACCCCAACGCCACATGCAGCCCCAGGATCGCATCCTTGGTGCTGTCGACCAGATGCCACTGCTCGGTGAGCAACAGCAGCTGCCCCAAGAAGAGCAAAGTCACGATCAGAACGGCGTTGTACCAATGGGTGCTGCGCACCAAGGGGTCCCAAACGGGGCGGAGGAATCGGGCTTCGCGTTGCGGCATCGGGGGGCCTCCCGGAGAGGGCGCTGCTCTGGTGCGGAATAGCAATAAACGTTCGAGGATCCCGGCGGTAGGGATGGACAGGGGCTACGGGTAGATCATGACGCAAATACAGGTCAGCTTCACCTGCCATTCAAAATAGGGCGGCGTTGATTGATTCAGCGTTTCTTAGAATGGTGGCGCCCCCTCCCTGGGGCGCCTGAGTTGTGTTTAACCCAGGTTTTTCATCAAGACTGTTCCGCCCTGGCTTGTTTCTCGCCTCAAGGCGCCTGCTTTTGGTGTCCGCATTGGGGCTTTTGCACAAACAGTCTGTATGAATGACGACGCCCCGTTTTTGCAAAACCCCCAGTGCGAACAAGCACGCTACGCGATCATCGGGCAAATTGATGAAAAATCCGGGTTAAAAATCCTCTTTATGTTTGCCGTCGCACAGCGGCATGTTGGCGCTTTTGCCACAGCCGCAGACGTACAGGGTCAGCGCCTCTTCGCCAGCACTTTGAACCAGGGGCGATTGGCCAGGCGCCTGTTGGTGGCTGCCGTCGCAAAACGGGGGGGTCGAGGTCAGGCCGCAGCGGCAAATCGCCACCGTCTCGCCCTTTTGAACCTTCACGGTGTAGGGGTGGCCGAGTTCATACATGCTCATGGTGAGGCTCCTGGGGTTGGAGGGGGGGATCCCCCTCGGGTTGATCCGCCTCTTGTTGAAAAAGGGCGGCAAGATGGCGCAGTTCAAGGGTGAGGGTGTCGCGCTCCTCGGGGGTTAACCCACGGCAGAGCACCCGGTCCGACCACTGCACCTGCATCGGGAAGATCTTCTGAAACAGCGCATCCCCCGCCGGGGTCAGGGCGGCGTAGACGATGCGTCGATCCTGGGTGCAGCGTTTGCGCTCCACCCATCCCCCTGCCTCCAGGCGGTCGACGATGCCGGTGATGTTTCCGGCGGTGACCAGGGTTTTTTTGCCGATTTCAGACAGGGGCAGCCCCTCGGTATTGCCCAGTGCCGCCAGCACGTCGAACTGGGGCGGGGTTAGGCCGTAGCTGCGGATTTCTCGCTCGGCGGCCCGCTCCATGGCGCGATGGGCGCGGACCAGAGCGCGGACGAAGTCGAGGGCGGGGTGATGTCTTGCAGTTATACTGTCCATGGATCAAATGTTTAAACCTAAAGCATTAAGGGGTCAAGAATTTGATTGGGGCTAGGAGTCTGTCGGGCTTGAGCGTCCGTAGCGAGCCGAGTGGGGAATCGAGGCCAAATTTTCACGGTTTTGAGGATCATAGTGGTGGCTATGTGACGAAAAACCGGGGGAATTTGGACCGATTACCCGCCGGCGCAGTAGGACGATCTCAAGTCCGACAGACTCCTAGCGGTTAAGCGGTGATCAATGGGGGGGATACAGCGGAAGGGGCTATTGCCCCCCCTCAGCCGAAGATTTCGCGCAGGCGCACCGCTCGGCGGATCTTGGCTTTTTCGTGCCACTTGATCTCTTCGGCGCTTTCGGGGATCGCCTCGGGGACTGCCACCTTGTTGCCCTGATCGTCGACCGCCACCATGGTGAAGTAGCAGGAGTTGGTCGTGGTGATCTCCCGGGTATGGATGTCTTTGGCCTCGATCATGATCCCCACCTCCATGCTGGTTTTGCCCGCCAGGTTCACGTTGGCGTAGCAGGTCACCAGCTGCCCCACATGGATGGGGTGTTTGAAGTTCACCCGGTCGACCGAGGCGGTGACGGTGGTGGTGCCGGCATGTTTAACCGAGCAGACGTAGGCGACCTTGTCGGCCAGCGCCAGGATGTTGCCGCCAAAGATGGAGCCTGCGAAGTTGGTGGCGTTGGGCATCATGAGCTCGGTCATGATGGTCTGGGAATCGCGCATTGGCTTGGGGGCGGGACGGGACATGGGGGCTCCTGGGCTTCGGGATCACTCCCGGCTGGCAAGCAGGTTTTTCATCTTATCGAAGAAGACATCCTTCTCGATCTTGATTTCGTGTTCTTGGTGTTGCCGCGAGCGACCCCGTCCCATGCCGGTCGACTCCATCCCCTCGTCGGGCAGCTCATCCAAAAAGGGGGAGGGATAAGCCGGACCGTATTCCCGGCCCCGGCGGCGACGCTGACACTGGCTAATCGCCAAGCGGTAGCGGGCGCGGGTGATGGCAACGTAGAACAGCCGCCGTTCCTCCTCCACGCTGTCTTCGGCCAGGGCGTTGCGGTGGGGGAGTAGCTCCTCCTCGACCCCGACGATGAAGACATAGGGCCATTCCAGCCCCTTCGAGGCGTGAATGGTCGATAGGGTCACCTCGTCCCGCTCCTCCTCTTTTCTCCGGTCCAGGTCGCTTTGCAAGCTGATGCGCTGCAGAAAACCGGCCAGGGTCGGAGGATCCTCGCTGGTGTCGCGGTAATAGGCGACCGATTCGAGCAGGCTGTCGACGTTGCTCAGCCGTCGCTCGATGGTCTTCATATCTTCGCCCCCCCCCAGGATCGACTCCTTCAGGCCGGAGTTCTGAAAAAGGTCGGCCATGGTGTCGACCAGATCTTCACGCTCGAAGCGAAAGCTGAAATTGGCCAGCAGCTCCCCTAGCGATTTGGCTCCCTCCTGACCCGCCTTGGGCAGTGCCGCCAGCGCCTCATGATCGTAAAGTCCCTCGACCGGAGAGATTTTCTTGCGGTGGGAGGCCTGCACCAGATGACCCACCGCCACCGCCCCCAACCCCCGCTTCGGGGTATTGACGATGCGCAGCAGCGCCGAGGTGTCTTTGTCGTTGGCGATGGCCCGCAGGTACGAAATCAGATCGCGGATCTCGGCCCGTTCATAGAAACTGATCCCCCCCGAGACCTTGTAGGGGATTCCTGCAGCGCGGAAGTGTTGCTCTAAAATGCGGGCCTGCTGGTTGGAGCGGTACAAAACGGCAAAGTCTTTGTAGCGGGCGTTGTCTTTAAATTTGAAGGTCAGGATCTGCTCGGCGATCCACCGCGCCTCGTCGTCGTCGTCCTCGGCGCAGTGCAGGGTGACCGCGTCGCCGTCGCCTCGCTGGCTCCACAGGCTTTTCTCCATCCGTTCGGTGTTGTGGGAGATCACCCGGTTGGCGGCCCGCAAAATCCGGTTGGAGGAGCGGTAGTTCTCTTCGAGTTTGATGATGCGCAGGGCCGGGTAGTCGTCGTGGAGTTTGAGGATGTTCTGAATGTCGGCGCCGCGCCAACCGTAGATCGACTGGTCGTCGTCCCCCACGCAGGTCAGGTTGCCGTGGAACGAGACCAGCTGGCGCATCATCTGGTACTGGGCGCGGTTGGTATCTTGATACTCGTCGACCAGCATGTGCCGGATCCCCTCAGCGAGGTTTTGACGGATCTCCGGCTCTTGTTCAAAAAGGCGCATCGGCTGAATCAGCAGATCGTCGAAATCGACCGCGTTGATCTGCTGGAGCGCCTGCTGGTAGGCGGGGTACAGACGGGCCGCCATCGCCTCGACCGGGTTGTCGCCGGGGGTGAAGTTTTCGGGGTGGATCCCCGCCCCCTTGAGGTTGCTGATGATGTGCAGCAGCGGATCGGCCGGTTGGCGCCCCGGGTCGATCCCCTCATCCTTCATCACGTCGGTCAATAGTTTCTTTTGATCGGCGCTGGGAAGAACAGTCACCGGGGGGTGGTAACCGAGTAGGCGGCCATGGCGTTCGAGAATTTGCAGTCCAAGGGAGTGAAAGGTCGCCACCCGGATCCCCTTGAGGCTGGCGGCAGGGATCATCTCCTTGAGGCGGCGGCGCATCTCGTCGGCAGCCTTGTTGGTAAAGGTGACCGCCACAATGTTTCGGGCCGACATGCCTTGGCCGAGAATCATGTAGGCGATTTTATGGGTGATGACGCGGGTTTTGCCCGACCCGGCACCTGCCAATACGAGCAGGGGGCCTTGGGTCGAGTGGACGGCGTCGCTTTGTTGGGGATTGAGATGATCGGACATGCCGATAGGGTAGCGGATCGCTCGCGCCTGTGGGAGCAGCAACGATGATGCCGCAGCGCATCCTGGGCTTTAATCCCGGCCAGTGGCTGGGGATTGTGTTGCTGTTGGCGATCATGGGGGTGGGGTTGGTGGCGGTCTCCTCGGCCTCCCAAGAGATGGAGGCCGATCGTGCGTTCGATCAATTCCTGCGTATGTTGCTGGGGCTGGGGGCAATGCTGGTGGTAGCCAAGCTGCCGGTGGAGTTTCTACGCCGCTGGAGCGTGCCCTTGTTCATGGGGCTCCTGGTGTTGCTGATCCTGGTCCCCCTAGTGGGGCAGGTGCGGCTGGGGGCGCAGCGCTGGTTGGTGTTGGGGCCGCTGGTGCTGCAACCCTCCGAGCCGATGAAGATCGCCCTGATTTTGATGCTCGCCCGCCTGTTCGCTTGGTCCGAGGGTCCCCCCGTGCCGTTGCGGACCGTCGCCACCGCCATCGCCGTCATGACGATCCCTACGGTTCTTATCGCGCGGCAACCCGATCTGGGGACCGCCCTGCTGCTGTTCGGGGTAGGGAGCATCATCTTATTTGCTGCCGGGGTCAGTCGGCTCTTTTTTATGATTTCGGGGGCGCTGGCGATCACGGCGGCTCCGGTGATGTGGATGTTCGGGCTCAAGGATTACCAGAAACAGCGCATCCTGACCTTTATCAACCCCGAGTCGGACCCTTTCGGCTCGGGGTATCACATCCTGCAAAGCAAAATTGCGGTCGGCTCGGGGGGGGTCTGGGGCAAGGGGTACGGGGAGGGGACCCAAAGCCACCTGCAGTTTCTGCCCGAACGCCACACCGATTTCATCTTTTCGGTGTTCGCCGAAGAGTGGGGGTTGGTGGGGAGCATGTTTTTACTGGCGCTCTTTGGGCTGTTGATCTTGTGGGGGGTGCGCAGCGCCTGGCTGGCCCGTGACCGGTTCGGCGCCCTGATTGCGTCGGGGGTGACCGGCATGCTCGCCCTCTACATCGTCATTAACGTTGCCATGGTGTTGGGATTCGCCCCGGTGGTGGGGGTGCCTCTGCCGTTTATTAGTTATGGCGGATCGGCGATGTTGACCTTGTCTGTGGGGGTGGGGTTGCTCCTGAATGTGCGGCGGGGGGAGGTTTGGCTGCGGTGATGTTTGCTGTGGCCCAAAAAATCGTCACAAGGCGGTTGACGTCGCTTGGGTGGTGTGAACAATACGCGCCGCTGGTTCGGGGGGTCGTAGTTCAGTTGGTTAGAACGCCTGCCTGTCACGCAGGAGGTCGCGGGTTCGAGTCCCGTCGACCCCGCCACTCACCAGAAAAAAATGCCCCCGCAGTGCGGGGGTTTTTTTTTGTCCGGTTGTCCTGTGGCAGGTATCACCTCTCTTGGGTTGCTTCCAAGGGGCACGTTGCCGATCATCCCTCCACTCTTTTGGGGGTGGGACGATCAGTTCAGTGTGCTGGTACCGTTTTTGCCGTGCGCAAACAATGTTACTAAACAATGCCGAATTACTCGGCATTTTCTGGGTTACAGGAGGATGGTTCCATGAAAAACGCGTTGGTTCGGGTTGCTGCGGTCTCCTTGGTTGCTTCCGGGTTGGCATTCACCCCCCTCGCTTCGGCCCAGGCTGCCGATTTCGAGGTGAAGAATATGTTCGAAGATGCCATCTACGGTGCCGGGATCGGCGCAGCGGTTGGTTTGGGCCTGATGCTGGTGCAGAACAAGCCGACCGATCACTGGAACTACATCGTGAAAGGGGCCGGTATCGGCATCATCGGCGGCGCGATTTACGGCGCGGTGGTTGCCAGCAACGCCCTGGTCGAAGTTAAGGATGGCAAGATGATCGCCTCCGTCCCGACCCCCAAGGTGGGCTTTATCGTGGCGGGCAACGACATGGTGCCGGTGCTTTCCGCCGATCTGATTCACGTCGCTTTCTGAGTTGGATGTGACGGTCGCATTGAATCGTCATCTCGATGGGCTTGATGCCTCGATCCTGGCCGCTTGGGCGGGCGAAGCGCTGACCGAGCCGGACGGCATCGCGCTGTGGATCTTCGCCGCCGACGGGGGCCGCTGGGACGAGGTCAACATCGACGAGCCCCGGTTTGTGCACGACGCAGAGACTCTTAAGAAGGCGATTGCTGCTCTGGTGGCGCGATACCCCGAGGGGATGGAGGAGGTCGTGGACAACTGCCATGTCTACGGCGAGCCGATGGGTTTCGAGGAGCGGGTCGGTTTTTTCTTGGAACGTACCCCCGACATGCTCTACGGATTACTTCCCAGCCGGATCGAGGTTCCCAAGTGGGGCGAGGTGACGGTTCTGGGGGGCGACGGGGTCGACCTCTATGAAATAACTGCCGAAGGCCGGATGGTGATCGCGGCTTGGTCCCGTGTGGTGTATTCCGCCTGAGGAATCCATGTACTGAGATGTCCAACAAAAAAGGCGCCGATGGGCGCCTTTTTTGTTGTTTTGGTGTGCAAGGCGACTAGGCGGTGGCCTGCTGCTCTTGGCGCTGACGTCCCAGTAACTCGTCGAAGATGTCCCTAACCGAAACAATGGCCTCATGGCGATGGGCATTGCTCCCGGCAAAGTGGAGTCCGCTGAAGGTGTCTCCCTTTTGGGCCCGGTTGAGTACATCGGCGATGCAAAAATGGGTTTCGTCGTCGCGACAGAAACATTTTTGCAGACAGTTGGCTAAGCACTTGTGGGGCACCTCTTCCCCCTGGAAAAGCGCCCCGGTGAAGGGGGTGCGGATGGCGCGACTGGGCAGGCCGACAGGGGAGTCGACGATGACGATGTCGGAGGCCTTGGCCTTGATGTACTGCATTTTGAAGGCGGGCGAGGCGTCACACTCGTGGGTGCAGATGAAGCGGCTGGCCATTTGCACCCCGGCAGATCCAAGGGACATCGCCCAGTCGATATCTTTGCGATCCCAAATGCCGCCAGCTGAAACCACCGGGATCGGCTCCTGCCACTCTTTTTCGAGATAAGCGACCAGATCGGGGACCACGTTTTCAAGGTTGTAGGCCGGATCGAAGAGCGATTCCCGGTCGACCCCCAGGTGTCCGCCGGCGGTGTTGGGATCCTCGACCACCAGGGCATCGGGCAGTCGTTTGTAGACCTTGGCCCAGCGACGACACAACACCTGGGCCGCCTTCACCGACGATACGATGGGGACCAGGGCGACTTCGGGATTATCGGCGGCGTATTCGGGCAGGCGCAAAGGCAGGCCGGCGCCACTGACGATCACCTGGGCCCCACCCTCGACCGAGGTCCGAACCATCGCCTCGTAATCGCGCACGGCTACCATACAGTTGGTGCCGATGACCCCTTCGGGGCTCAGTTCGCGGGCGATCCGTAATTCGTCGAGCAAGGCCAGCTTGTTGGCGCGGTAATAGTCGCCCGGTTTCTTGTAGTGGGGGGAATTAAGCGAGAGCGCGACCGACGCAACCAACCCGATCCCCCCCTCGTTGGCCACGGCAGCAGCCAACCCCGAGGCGGAGACTCGGACGCCCATCCCACCCTGAATGATGGGAACCGATGCAGTCCAGCGACCGATTTTTAATGGGGGCAGTGCGGGCAGGGACAAATGGGACATAAAACCCTCTATGCGCAGCGGTGCGTCGACTTGGACGCACGATGTTTTACAGACAATAAGCGACAGAAATCACTTTGGGACGGTACAGTCCCAGGGTCGGAATCACAAGCACCGTCATGGGCTTGAGGCACCATGTCAATGTCACCTTCGTGGTGGCCGCTGTTCCAGCTCGGCGGGCTCCGGTATGCTTTTGGTGCGGATGAACGGCATTTTCTTTTTTTGGTTAGATCAGGGCGGGCTCAATGAACTGGTTGTCAAATTTGATGCGACCCAAAATCAAGACATCCAAGGTGGAGCGTAGCGACCGCGGCGCTCCGGACGGTTTATGGACCAAGTGCGACGAATGCAAAGCGATCCTTTATCGCAAAGAGATGGATCGCGAGGCCAATGTGTGTCCCCGCTGCGGCGCGCACCATCGCCTTGGGGCGCGTGGTCGGGCCGCCTTGCTGCTCGATCCCCACTTTACCGAATGTGATGCTGCGCTGGTCCCGGGCGATCCCCTCGGTTTTAAAGACAGCAAAAAATACCGGGATCGGGTGAAAGAGACCCAGAAAAAGACCGGCGAGAAAGAATCGGCGTTGGCCTTTTCGGGGGCATGCGCTGGCGTGCCGACCGAATTGGTCGTGTTCGAATTCGCTTTTCAGGGCGGCTCCATGGGGTCGGTTGTGGGTGAGAAGATCGTTCGCGCGGTGAATCGAGCGATTGCGCGACGGGCTGGGTTGGTGGTGGTTTCGGCATCGGGGGGGGCGCGCATGCAGGAGGGGACCCTGTCTCTGATGCAGATGGCCAAAACCTCGGCTGCCTTGCAGCGGTTGGAGCAAGCCAAACTGCCCTACATCTCGGTTTTGACCGATCCGACCATGGGTGGGGTTTCGGCCAGTTTTGCCATGCTGGGCGATGTGATTGTGGCCGAACCCAAGGCTCTTATTGGGTTTGCCGGTCCACGGGTGATCGAGCAAACCATCCGTCAAACCCTGCCTGAGGGTTTTCAGCGGGCAGAGTATCTTCTAGAACATGGCAATATCGATTTGATTGTCGACCGCCGACAAATGCGTGACCAACTTGCCCAATTGTTGGCCACCATGTTGGGGTTGCCCGAGGCAGCAACCGGCGATCAGGGATTTTCGGTCCCCGCCGCGCAGGCTTGAGCGCCCCTTGTCCGTTCCAGGCGACTCCCCCCTTTTGAGGAGGCTCGATGCGTTGGGGATGGATCGCCCGCAACCCGGCTTGGACCGGATGAAGGCGGTTCTGAACCGCCTCAATCACCCCGAACGATGTGCCCCTGCCGTTCACATTGCCGGCACCAATGGCAAAGGATCAACCCTGGCGTTTCTTGACGCTCTGGCCCAAGCGGCCGGGCGAAAAACCGCCCGTTTAACCTCCCCCCATTTGATTCATGTCGGCGAACGGCTGCGCATCGACGGCCAGATCACCCCCTTGGTTACAATGGAACAAGCTCTGGAGGAGGCATGGTCGACTCCGGGCGGCGAAGATTTGACCTACTTTGAATCGGTCGTTGTAGCCTCGTTTTTGTTGGCGCACGCTGCCAAACCAGACCTGCTGTTGGTTGAAACGGGGCTGGGCGGTCGTTGGGATGCGACCAATGTTGTCGACACCTGCCTGCATCTTTTTTCCCCCATCGACATTGACCACACCGCCTACTTGGGTGAAACCCTGGGCGCGATTGCTGCCGAGAAAGGGGGAATCATTCGCTGTTCCTCCCCGGCCATTAGTGCGCCCCAGGTTGAGTCGGTAGGGGGTGTCCTGCACCAAGCGGCGCAAAACCATGGTGCCCCTTGGCGTCGGCTCCAGCCCCAAATCGATTTCGGCGGTTCATGGCAGCATGCCCGATTTTGTTGGCGTGCCGATTGGCTGCCCGAAATCGAACTGCCCCTTCCCGGCGATCATCAGGTAGAAAACGCGGCATTGGCGATTGCCGCGGCAGAGCATTTATTCCCGAATCTTGCCCCCGAAACGATCAACGCGGCCCTTGGCCAGGTTCGATGGGAAGGTCGATTGGAGCGGTATCGATGGCGCTCGCCATCCGGCGATGAAATCGAAGTCATATTGGATGGGGCGCACAACCCCGCCGGAATGGACGCATTGGCAGGATTTTTGAGGGGTTATCCTGCTCTGGGAACGACCCGTATCCTACTGGGGGTGATGGGAGATAAGGATGTATCCCAGATGATCCGAATCCTGGAAGGGCTTTCTGCCGAGATGGCGGCGGTGGGCTGGGACGAGACACGCGCTCTGGATCGACAGGGCTGGCAGCGTATTGCGCCGCAGCTTCCCTTTATGGGTGATCCGGTCCTTGCTTTGGCGCAGATCCTGGGCAACTGCAGTCGAGGGGATCGGGTCGTTGTTGCGGGATCACTGCACCTGTTGGGTTTCATCCGGCGTCGGTGGTCATGTTCAAGCGCAACGTAAGCGGTTGGGGTCTATCCGCCGCTACCTTGATGGCAGGGGGGCTCGCCTGGGGACAGGAACCGCCTCCGGGCATGATCGATTTGCAAGCGCAGCAGATAGTGCAAAACCAGGCCTCTATCGAGGCCCGGGGCGATGTGGTTTTGCAGCGCGATGAGACGACATTGTCGGGCGGCTGCCTTCAGTTCGACCGAGGATCGGGTTGGATAGAGGCAGGCCAGGATCTGCTGTTGCAACGCCCTGACATCACCGTTGCGGCGCCGAAAGGCCATTACCACCCGAAAGATCGAGTGGGATCTGTCGAGCAGGCGAGTGGTACGATTCACGGGGCCGACGACATCTACTTCAGAGTTGATCTTCTCGAATTGGGGCCGCAATCCTGGACCCTGACCAATCCCTGGATTACCACCTGCGATCCCGGACGCAGCGACTGGGCACTTCGCGCCTCGATGGCCGATATTGATCCCGACCACTCGATGACCCTGCAAGACCTTCGCTTCGAGGTCGAGGGGATACCGGTCGCCTATTTACCGTGGTTACGCACTACCCTCAAACCCCGCGATTCCGGGCTGCTCTTTCCCCTTTTTTCTTCGGGTAACCGTCGCGGCAGCGAAATCGCTTGGCCTCTTTATTGGGCGACAACCCCGTGGATGGACATCACCTACACCCCCCACTGGATGAGCCGTTTAGGGTGGGGGCATGAGGGGGAGATCCGCTTGGCCCAGCCGGGGGATGGGATGTTGTTGTTGCGCGGTTTTCTGCTCAACGATGGAGGCCAAAGCCGTTCGTTGAAGGGATGGGAACAGCGCATTGTAGGGCCTGGGTGGCATTGGGAAACGAGGGGAGAGCTATTTTCAGATGTGGGCATGGCCAGCGATTTCGTGCTCCCTCTCCAGCGCGATGCGACTGGACGTTATGCGATGCAAACCGCGACATTGGCAGGTGCCGGGGAATGGGGGAATGGGGGCCTGTTTATGAACCACCGCCAAGATTTAATCGGCAGCAGCCAGGGACAGGTGGTATCGGACGCAGGCTGGATGTGGTCGATGAGCGGCATTGTGGATGCTCTATCGTTCCAGTGGGATGTGGAGATGACCCAGAAGCGGTGGTATGCCCCGCAAGGGGTCGATTTAAGCCGGTGGCAGGCGACTCCTAGCGTAGGTCAATCCATCAATGTGGACGGGTTCGCTGCACAGTGGCAGGCCCGCAGTTGGTTGGCGCATTATCGAGAGCGAGATGGTCGAGTTGTGCAGCGGGTGGTGCCGGCGGTGTCTGCAGATGTTTCAACAGGATTCGAAAAGGTTTTTCATGGCTCGACACAACAGGGTTGGAATCGGGTAAGACACCGGCTTCAACCACACATGCAGGCTGTGTGGATTCCATACGAAGATCAATCAACCCTTCCCGCCCAGGAAGCGGGTCCCTGGCAGCTGGGTTGGTCCAATCTATGGGCGCTCAACCGCTATGCCGGGGAGGACTATATCAACGGAGCTCGAAGAATCACCTTGGGCTTGTCGCAAAACCTGGATGGCGGGTACGGTCCAGTGGATGAGCGCAGGACTCGCCGATTTGGGGCACTTGAGGTGTTGCGCTCTTTCGAGGCCGACCCGAGTCGGGTGCTGAGCGACAATACGGGGGTTGTGGATCATTGGTCCCCTTGGTTCGTCCGAGTCATGTTGGGTTCGGATGAGGGGTGGTCGGCGGGTGGGGATATTCGATGGGACAATAGTGGGGTGCTCGACCGCCACCGAATGTTGCAATGGCGCTCGCAGCTTGCTCAAACGCGGTTAAGCGAATCGTGGATTCCGAATGTGCAACACTCGTGGATGTGGTCGGGGGCAGTAACCTCTGATATGGGGACGTTTAAAGCTCGATATGAATGGGATCCCGAGGGGGCCGGTTTTTTAAACTCAGGCATTTCTTGGCGAGGTGACTTCGGTTGCTGGGCGGTGGGGTTGGTCGCCGAGCGGCTTCGGTTGTTGGATGGTGGGTTGGATGTCCGTTTTGGATTCGGATTGACCCTGTTGGGCTTAGGCGGAGGAGGCAAACTTCCGGAGTTGTCAGACCTCTGATGGGTAGCCTTCGACGCGTTAAAGAAAGAAAGTGAGCCGATCTTGGCCCATGTTTTGGTCGAAGCTTTTCGCTGGAATTAAAAAAATAATTGCATAACAACAACTTAAGAAAATGGCACTCAAGTTGCAGAGTGGAGGGCGAGATGGACGTATCCCCAACCAAGGTGGCCAAGATGCAGCAAGCACGTGGGTTTACCTTGATCGAGTTGCTGATCACATTGGCCGTATTGGGTGTGGTGGCGGGAATCGCGATGCCAACAATTTCCGACATCATGGCCAGACAGCAGTTGAAGGGGGCGGCTAGGTTTGTGCTGGGCGATTTTAACAATGCCAGAATGTTGGCCGTGAAGGAGCGGCATGACGTCAGCTTTTTGTTTAATCAGAGTGTCACAGCTGGAGGGGTTGGGTATACGGCCGATGGCACCCACTACATTATTTGGTCGGATAAAGATGGCGATAATGTGAAGGATAGCGGTGAAGTTTCGGTACGGAGTATCGGAGAGAGCTTTCCGAGGATAGCGATTACCCAAGCGTCTTTTGGTGGTGGGTCGGTCTTCACATTTAAGTACATGGGAACCGCCACGCCTAATGGCCATGTTCAATTGTCGGATAGCAACGGTACTACGCGCCTAGTCAAGGTAAATGTGGCGGGCTCGAGCCATGTGGAGTGAGCGATGCGCGTAAACCACAACATGCGGTCTCAACATTCGAGCAGCAATTCGGCTGCGGGTTTTACGCTCATTGAAATGTTGGTAGCAATGGTGATTGTTGCGATCGGCATGCTTGGGATGGCGGGGATGATGGCCAGTGTTGCTAGGGCGTCCGTTTTTAGCAAACAAATGACCAATGCCGCGACCATGGCTAATGACAAGATGGAAGAGGCAATCTCTGTGGCGACTGCTGGCTCCGATCTTTATGCGTTTTATTCTGGACTGATTCCCAACCAGATCTGCGATCCAACGAATAGCTATTCCGGAGCAGTATATTTCAAAAACGATGCTACCACGGGAGGTGGGCTGATCGAGGGGGCTGCAGGCGATTGGGATTACCGCAGGTGTTTGGAGATCCAGAGTGCGCCGGCCGTTAGTGGGATTACGCTCACACGCATTAGCGTTAAAGTACAGTGGCTGTGGAATGGAAAAACCAAGGCGAATGGTGAGCCCTATTCCATCACCCTGCTCAGGGACGTCATGCCATGAACGATCAAACAAATCATCGTGTTGGCGGGTGTAGGGAAGGTGGTTTTACCCTCATTGAGATGATGATTACATTGGCGCTGGCAGGGATTTTTTTTGCCGCGATCACAAGCGCCTTCATTGCACAAAATAAAGGGTATCAGGTTCGTGATGAAATCACGGATATGATGCAAGGCGCGCGGGTCGCAATGGACATGATGACCCGAGAAATGAGAATGGCCAGCAGTTTTTCTTTTCCAAATCAGTCTTACAAAAATCAAGACGGAAGCTACAGCAAGGTGATTTTTCAGGCGGATGTTAATGGCCCAACAAATGGAGTGCTCGTGCCTGAAACCATTGTGTATGACCTTTACGACAGCACGCTCCTTGGGGGGGTTAAAGCCATAGGGCGCAAGAGGGGTACGGAAACGAAACAGCCTTTGGCTTTGAATGCGAGTAGCCTGTCTTTCACAATGTATTCGGACCCGTTGGATTTATCACAACAGGCAACAAACGAGGCTGATGTGGTTTTGATTGAAATTAACTTGACAGTGCGTACCGCAAATAAAGATGAAGGATATAGCCTGAACAATGGCTACCGAACCTACACCTTGACGAGTTTTGTTTCGCCTCGAAATTTGGCATTCAACTAGCTGCTTCGCTTCTAAAGCCTTTGAACACAATTCACCCGAACCCCACAGGGGGGGGCGGGGCAGGGCGGTCCGGCAAGGGCCTATCAAATCGACATCGCATGAAGGAGAACGGCCATGAACAAGAATGAGAACGGTCAAGAGAGCCGCCGTACCCAATGGCTCCACGGGGATAATCAAGTCGATCAGAACGGTTTCATTCTGGCGCTTGGCTTGGTGATGCTGGCTGCTGTTTCTGTGGTCGGCGTGGTGGCGATGCAATCGTCGCAGACCGATGTTTCGATCAGCGCCAACTATCGTGATTCCCAAATGGCTACATCAGCAGCAGAGTCCGGGATTGAGCTTGCACGTGCAGCGATTGCCCAGTATGTCTCTGCAAACGGAACCGACGCTGTTTTTAATGCAACTACGCTTGGGGTGGATGGGGAGCATTCCATTGGTGAGGCTAAATACACCCTCCAGATCACCTCGACGGCCAGCAACGACGACAACGGCAAGGATAACGACGACAACGGCAAGGATAACGACGACAACGGCAAGGATAACGACGACAACGGCAAGGACCAGTCTTCTATTGAACGCCTGTTGAATTTCCTGGTGCCAACGGCTGTAGCCGGCGACAGCAGCAAGGACAACGACGACAACGACAGCAGCAAGGACAACGACGACAACGACAGCAGCAAGGACAACGACGACAACGACAGCAGCAAGGACAACGACGACAACGACAGCAGCAAGGACAACGACGACAACGGTACCAAGATCACTATTTGCCATGTGACCGGTAATGGCTCAGGGCAGCACACCATCAGCATCTCTGAAAATGCTTGGTCTGCACACGAGGCCCATGGCGACATTCAAGGCGCATGTCCTGCTGGTGTTGATGTTGCCGACGTGACCTCGGTCGGCACCTACAATGGCGCGACTGCGACCGTTACCGTGACGTTGCAGTATCTGACCCCGAGCGGCGCCGTTGTTGCGGTCCCCGGCACCTACACTGCGCAGTAAGATAACGCACAGGCCAAGAATATTGTTGATGGGTAGGTTTAAACTAGCGCCGTAACAGGCTGAATAACAATAGCTTGTCTTGACTTGAAGCGATTCTCTGATAGCCTGCCAATGGGTCGAATAGCCCATTGGCAGGCTTTTTTCTTGTCGGCGTTCCTACGGGGGAGCTATGGAGCTGTTTGGTGGTAGGGCCTCGCAGCTAGTGGGGCTCGACATTGGGACTTCCGCAATCAAGGCGGTCGAGATTACCCAAGCGCGTCGCTCCAAAGGTGCTTCGGGCGTTATCCTGCGAAATATTGGCATTGAATACCTTCCTCCGGACACGATCGTCGAGGGTCAGGTCATGGATGCTAATCTCGTCGCAGAAGCCATCCGCAACCTGTTCGCACGGCGCCATTTTTCTTCAAAAAACGTTGTTTTGTCCGTTAGCGGAACGGCGGTGATTGTTAAGAAGCTTACCCTGCCGGATATGGGGCCATTGGAGTTAGAAGCGGTGGTGACCGATGAGGCTGAAAAAGCGGTTCCATTCGATATAAAAGATGTGAATATTGATTTTCAGGTATTGGGTAAAAAGCCCGAGAAAGATGAAGTAGATGTTTTACTGGTTGCCTGCAAGCGGGAGGCTGTTGAGGATCGTTTGTTTGTAGTTCGAGAGGCTGGGCTTGTGCCCAAGATCATGGATGTCGATTTATTTGCGGTTCAAAACATCTACCAAGAAATTATCGAGCCGACCTTGGGGTTTGATGATCTATCTGTTGTAGCGCATGAAGATGGAGAAGAAACCAAGGACCAGGACTTTATCGTGGCCCTGGTTGATATTGGCATTTCGTTAATGAATATCAATATTTTGGTGAATGGTGTCAGCCAGTTCACGCGCGATACCAACTTTGGGTTGCGGCAGTTTATTGAAGAGATCCAGGGGGAACTGGGAATTTCATACGAAGAGGCCGAAAGCATCTTGAGATCCCAGGGGGGCATGGACGACATCATGAACTTGCTGGGGGGCTTTTATGAATCGATGGCGATGGAAATTATTCGTTCAATCGACTATTTCTCATCAAGTCACGGTGGTATGTCTGTGAGCAGGGTGTCTGTAAGTGGCGGCGGTGCGGTTTTGCCGGATGCGCAAGCGCAACTTACCGAGCGAATTGGCGTGCCAGTTGTAATCGGGAATCCATTCTCCGGGATGGATATCCGCGTGCCAGACATGGAAGACGATAAGGTTCAGTCGGTAGGGCCGCTGTTCAATGTTGCCGCAGGCTTGGCTCTTCGGGGCATTTCGTAATGATTACCATCAATTTGCTTCCATACCGCGAGGCTTCCCGAAGACGGCTTTTGGTTTTTCATATGTCGGGGATGGCAGGGTTGGCGTTGATCGCCACAATGGCGTGTGCCGTGGCTTGGTGGTTTCAGGATCAAGAGATCGAAAACTTAAAGTCACAAAAGAACCAACAGCAAACGCAATTAACCTTTCTTACGGCTAAGGTTAAGTCGGTGGATCGAATTGAAAAGACAAAGAAAGAGGCCGAGCAAAAAATCACGATCATTGATTCCCTCCAGGTTGATCGTGGGAGCATGGTAAATCTCTGGAATGTTCTTGTCGCAAAGACGCCCGACCAGGTTTGGTATAGCAACTTGGTTCTCAGGGGGCGCGATCTAACGATGACTGGCTACGCACGAAGTAGTCAGGAGGTGTCGGATTTGGTTCGGGAGTTGGATGAGTCTGGCCTTTTTAGTGATGTGCCAAATATCAACTCGGTGGAAAAACAAGAAGTTCAAGGGGTTGCTGTAAGTCGGTTCAGGATTCTGGCCGTTATCAAGAAGCCGGAGGCGTAGCAATGAACGACCAGATTTTACGCTTTCTATTTTTGCCGATGTGGCAACGAATGTTGATGCTTACAGTACCGGCAGTGGTGGTGGTTGTTGGGTTCTTTTTTCTTGTGGTTCAGTCTTCATTTGAGGAAATCGAATCGTTAACGGCGGATGTTGAAAAAATAAAGGTACAGGTTGGGGATAAACTTAAAAAAGCCCAGCGCATGAAGGAACTTGAAAAAGAGCTTGAGATTATCGATAAGAGATTAAGTGTAGTTGTTACTCAATTGCCGCAAAGTAGAGAAGTAGCGTCCCTTTTGCGTGAAATATCGCGGGCAGGGCAACAGGTGGGGTTGACCTTTACAAGCTTCAGGCCGCAGCTGGAATCTAAAGAAGATTTTTATGCAAAAATTCCAGTTCAAATCGCTGTGGAAGGGCACTTTCACGATCTGGGGGGGTTTTTTGAGGCGGTATCAAATATGCCGCGGATCGTCAATATTTATGATTTTTCTATTACCGGAGGGGAAAATGTTGGGGGGGGGCAACTCAAAGCCTCTTTCCAAGCGGTCACGTTCAGATTTCTTGAAGAGGGTGAGCGCAAGGCCGCGCAAGCTGTACCATCATCTCAGGCAGGTGGGGGGAGGCGGAGGTGATGCGTTTTTTTCAAGCCGTATTGTTTGCGGCGATTTTCTTCATTGAAGGTTGTGGAGATGATGAAGCCGTTACCACAGCGGTTGCGCCTGCGCCGATAAAAAAATCGGTCCAAGAAGAAGTTCAACCTTCAGACTCAGAAATCATGGATCCAGTCGAAAACGACATCCCTGATGCCTCCCTGCCGCAATATTCTTACACGGGCGCGGCGGGTCGCGATCCGTTTGTCCCGTTTTTTTCAAAAAAACCCATCATTCCAGATAGCCAACATCAAGGCGGTGAGAAGGAAGCTCCAAGTCGCCCGAAAGAAGCATTGGAACAGTTCGATCTTTCAACACTAAAACTCGTTGCTGTTATCGGAAGGCAGGGGCACAGAATTGCGCTTGTGCGAGACATATCGGGTAGAAGCTACCAGGTTTTTGTAGGGAATCATGTCGGCATAAACGAGGGGAAAGTCGTTCGGATCGGCGCGAATGAGCTCATTATTCTTGAGCCCTACGTGGATCAGTTTGGTCAGCAGCAAGAGCGGTTAATCACAAAGTCAATTAAGGGAAATTGACGTCCAACGATGGGCTTGGTTTGTCATTGCTTTGATGTGCATCATGAGGCGACCCATGAGTCGAATATTTGAATGGTTTAAACTCAGAACAATGACCGTGGCCCTGCTCGTAGGCTCAACGGCTTTGCTTGGCTCGTGCGCAACGACTCAGCAAGAAGAGGAGACGGTAGTCTCCGTTCCTGAGGTTACCAATCTTGCCTTCATGGAGGATGGTGTCAGTCCGTACGTCCGTATTGATTGGCATGGTGATCTTACGTTTCAAGCTTTTGAAATGAATCAACCCCGCCGTATCGTGATTAATCTTCCTGGGGCAAGACTTAGTGAGAATGTAAATGCATTGTCTCAGCCGACAACATGGTTGAGCAGTGTGGTGCCCCAAGTAAGAAAAGAGCTATCGGGCTCCTCTGTGCGCATCGAGCTTGCGCTGGTGGGGCCGGTCGATTTTTCGACAGAGCCGGTACCGGGTGGTGGGCTAAAGGTTCGCTTGCAGACCCGGGTTATGGGGGCCAATGGAGATGACCGCCTGCAAGTTGGTGAATTTAGGTTGCGGGATGTAGTTGACGGTACGGAGATCGTTCTTCCTGTTTCGGGACAGTGGAGGAGCGATCCAAAGGTTTTTCAGCTGAAGGGGCCTCAACGACTGGTGATCGACCTGGATCACGCCGTCAGTCGCATGCAAGGCAATCGTTTTGTGGTCGAGAGCCCCAGGGTGAAAACGATTCAAATTGGGCAATACGATGATCGATTGCGCATTGTCGTAAGCCTTGCAGAAGATCGGGAATTGCCGTTTCAAGTTCAGAAAGAGGGCAATAATCTCAAGATTCGCTTGGGCTTGGGGGCGACCGCTTCTTCGGGAGAGGTGGTTTCCGTTGAAGACGTCAAATTTAAAAAGGTCGACGGTATCGCTCAAATTGAAATCAGCCTTAATAAAGCTGGCCCCACTGTGGAAGCCAAAAGGGATGGCGAAAACCTAATTTTAAATATTAGTAATTCTCGTCTCGGGATGAGACCAAAACGCATGACCGTCGCCGACTTCGAAACCGAAGTTTCAACACTGGATGTTTACCAGTCAGGTGAAAGTGTGCAGTTGGTTGCCCAGGTATCCAATAGAAACGCTCAGCACCAGTTGTTCACTCAAGGCAGAAAAATTCTGTTGCGTGTAATGACACCACAAAAGGCGAGGGAGTTGGCAGGTCTTCCGCCGACACCCGAATATGTTGGAGAGCCTCTTTCTTTGAACTTCAATGATTTGGAGATACACGAGGCTCTCAAGATTATTGCCGAATATTCCGGTCTAAACATTATTGCCTCGGACGAGGTAACGGGGTCGGTGACGCTTAAGCTGGATCAAGTGCCATGGGATCAAGCCTTGGATTTGATTTTAAGTGCAAAAGATCTCGTCAAAGAACGAATAGGTAATGTTATTCATGTGATGCGGGCTGCGGATCTGCAAAAAAGAAAAGCGACTCAAGCTCAAGCAGAGACAACACTTGATGCGTTGTATCAGCCGATGGTGATCGAGGTTGTCCCGGTCTTTCGGGCTAAAGCATCGGATCTCAAAGATGTCCTTGATTCCTTGATCCAAGCTGGAGCTAAAACCAAGGGCAAAACAACGGTTCAAGCAGGGGGCGCCACGGCAACAGGTGCCGCTGACGGACAACCCCAAGACGAAACAAATTTTGAGAGCGCGGTGATATCAGTCGATGCGCGTACCAATGCGCTAATTATTCGTGATCAGCCACGAAATATTGCCAAGCTCAGAGAATTGATCTCTAAACTGGACTCTCCGACGCCTCAGGTGTTAATTGAAGCGCGTATTGTGGAGGCTAGAAACAACTTCAATCAACAACTTGGCATCGCCTGGGGTGGTCAATTTTCACGGCAGAATAGCGTGTTTAATTTTCCCGCGTCTGTAGGAATTCAGGGCATCAATGGAACCTCTAGTAGTTCTTTGTCTGGAGGCGGAGGATTGTTGGTAAATTTACCGGCTTCATCGGGAAGTAGCGCGCTGGGGATTAGTCTTGCGTCGCTTGATGGGAAGATCTCATTGGATCTGGAGCTTTCCGCCATGGAGTCCGCGAATCAGGCAAAGATCGTGTCGAGCCCACGGGTCATTACCACCCAAAATGTTGAGGCAACGATCACTCAAGGACAGCAAGTTCCCTACCAAACCACATCAGCCGCTGGAACCCAGACACAATTCGCCGATGCGACCCTGACACTCAAGGCAACACCCACGGTGACCCCCGACCACCAAATCAGCCTTGACCTGAGCATCACGAAAAATTCGGTGGATACCGCGACTGCGGCGGGAGCGGCAGGACCTTCAATCAACACAAAAACCCTGACAACCCATGTGCTTGTAAAGAACGGTGATACCGTGGTGCTGGGGGGGATTTTTGAGCAAAACAAGTCGGAGCAGACTGAGGGGGTTCCCTTGCTTTCCCGCTTGCCGTTCTTTGGTTGGTTGTTCAAGAGAAATACCGATGCGGACATCAAGAGCGAGTTGTTGATCTTCATCACACCGAAAATCGTCAACATCCCTCAGAAAGTCGAACGGGCGGATACCTCGTTGTAACCAAGCAATGGGACTTGCGCGCTGTTTGCTGAACTCACTAAGCAGGAAAAAGACAAGGTGGCGGCTATGAATCGTCTTCGTAATTGGATGGTGCAGGGTTGGGGTGTTGCGTGGGTTGCAGCGATGTTGGTCGCTTCAGGCTGCGGCAATCAGAACCCTACATCGAGTTCCGGCTCTGGCGGAACGACGACGCCAACGGTTGCAGCCTTGGTAATGACAGCGAACCCTGCCTCAATCCAGGGTGATGGCGTCACGACTTCGACCATCACGGTCCTAGCTCAGGACAGCACGGGGGCCGCGGTCTCTGGGGCCACAATTGCACTGACTACGAGCAGTGCGACGGCAAGCCTCTCACCGCTCTCGGGGACAACTTCATCATCCGGCGTTTTCACCGCCACGATTAAAGATAATGTTGCCGGAACGGTCACCGTCACAGCAACAAGCGGATCGGTTTCCAGCACAACAAGTGTCATTGTAACCGCTGCGGGTACAACGGTATCGGCCATACCTGCGACCCTGTCGTTGGGCGCCACCATCTACAGCGTTAAATCCGACAACAGCAATACCTCAACCGTTTCGGCAACCGTTCTTGATACCGCCAATGCGGTGATCGCCGGAGTCCCGGTGACTTTTACGACGGATGCGGGCCAATTAAGCTCAGCTTCAGCGACGACCGATGTAAATGGCGTAGCCAGCGTGACGTTCTCATCGGGAACAGGTAATCGAAACAACCAACTCGCGACGATCACCGCTAACGTCGGCACCCTCCCCCAACAAACCCTCCAAATCGCGGTCGGGGGCTCGACCCTTTCGTTGGCGACGACGACCACCTCGCTGACCACGGCGGCACCCCCGACCAACCCGATCACAGACACGTTGAAAGCGACCGCCTTGGATGCGGGGGGCAACCCAATTGCGGGAGCACTGATCGATTTCACGGTTACTTCCCCAAGCATCCCACTGCCCGCCACGGGTACGATCACGGACGTAAACGCCTCTGCGCCCCAGCCACTTCAGACCCTTTCGGCGCAAACAGATGGGTTTGGTGTGGCCACCGTTACGATTGAGGGAACCGGCACTGGGAGCACAGGGAGCTTGGTGATTGAGGCTAAGGGTCTTGGGGATCAAACCAAAACGCAGAACTACACGGTGAGTGCGGCAGCCAATGCTTTTAGGATTACCTCTCCGGTCGTGAGCGCGACGCCCCCCGCGTTAGAAACAGCCGGTGCCCCGGTGGTTTTATGGACCCCCGCCACACCCAAAGCCAATGCCATCAAAATAGCGGTGAATAAAGCCGCAACGGGAACTCCTGTTCAAACAAGGATTGCCTTTGCAACGACATTAGGGACTTGGACCGCAGTCACAGGGAACGCTCCAGCTCCAGCTGCAACGGGGCTAGGTACAGCAGTTGTGGTTTGCACCCTTTCGGGGACAAGTGCGACTGCAACCTTGGCCTCCACCACTTCGGGCGTGGCCAATATAAGGGTTTACGATCCCGATCACCCCGATGTGTACAGCGATGTGCGTACGGTAGTCATTGCATCCCCCTTTGTGGCAAATCCAAGCATGACCCTGCAGTCTGATGTTTCTCAATTGCCAGCTAGCGTTGGGGGGGCATCCAATTCGACCATCCTTCGAGCCACGGTTCGAACCCCAGCACCCTCGCAGCCCATTGCGGGGGTGCCGGTTTTATTCTCGATCACCAATCCGACCGGTGGAGGGGAAACGGTTTCCCCGACGGTGGGCTTTACCGATGCATCGGGCGTCGTCCAGGCGACCTTCAAGGCAGGTTCGTTGGCCAGTGGTGCCAACGGGGTCACGGTTCAAGCCCAGATCATCGATCCAACGACGAACCTACTTGGAACGGCACAGCAAACCTCGATCATTATCGGGGGGGTACCTGCATCCATTGTTTTGGGCAGAAGCACGGTCGGGACCGCATCCAGCGACGATACCTATTACACCATGCCCATGATGGCGCTGGTGGTCGACGGTAGCGGCAGCCCCATGGCCAACACCGCAGTGAGCCTCAAAATCTGGCCGTCCTACTACCGCACGGGCTATTGGGCACAGGTTCCTGATTCGACGATCACAACGACCTCGGGTGGGACCAGCACCAGCGTTTCCACATTAAAATGGCAGGTGTTTCGGTCCAATCCCATCCCCAACGAAGACACCAACAAAAACCTTATTCATGATCGATCTCCGGTAGACGAAGACACCAATGGTGATGGGGTACTGACACCGCCTAACGCAGCCGGGGGCACGATTCCCGCCTCGGTGACCACCGACAAAAACGGGCTAGCCTCATTCGTGCTGATCTATCCCAAGGCGATGGCGGCGTGGATCGACGACGATATCAAGGCCAGCGTGCGCGTTTCGGGGACCGAATATTTTTACACCTATCCATTTAGCCTTCCTGTCTTGCAATCCGATGTCGATGCTGGATTGGTTTTGAATTCACCGTTTATCAGCGGTGGCTCGGGGACGATGACGATCACGGGGGGCAGCGGGAGAACAGACACCCCCTTGAGCTTCACCGTTAACTTGACGGATGCCCTTGGAAACTCGGCATCAAACGTTCCGGTTAGCATTTCAACCACCATGGGTGTGGTTGCCCCATTCCCTCTGCCTGCAACCGATGCCAGTGGTAACGTCACTTTTACGATTCAATCCTATTTGCCAGGCTCTGGGGTCGTTTCGGTCGTGGCATCCGGCTACCAAACCGGGATTAAGACATTTACGGTTGCTGCGGGGATTCCTGCAAAAAGCAGTATTTCGCTGACATCAACCAACACATTGTTGGGAAGTTCGGTGGGTGTAAGTGCGGTCGTCTCCGATCAGTATGGCAATCCGGTTGAGGATGGCACGGTCGTCAATTTTCAATCGACTGGGCTAGGCGGCCTGTGGAGCAAGCAATATGGGCAAACCTCAGGTGGAATCGCCACGGCTACATATACCCCGACTTCGGCTGGCAATGAGACTTTGTCTGCCAGCGTGGTCCAAAATCTTCCGTTAGGCATTGTCACAATCCCGCCGGGAACGGCGTCACTGAAGGTCGCCGCCCCTGTGGTGGGGGCCATTTCACTTCAACTCAACAGCAATGCCCCCTTGGTTGCGAATGGCGCCGCCAGTGTCGTCCTCGATATAGCGGTAACCGACGCAACCGGGGCGCCAATTGTGGGGATTGTGCCTGTTGTCTCAACGAATCTGGGGCTATTGAGTGCGCCGCTAGCGACCGATTCGTTTGGTCTGACCAGCGTGACGCTAACGACTCAAAACACAATAGGAACCGCAACGGTCACGGTTACATCTGGCGTGGTACAAACCAGCGCCGATGTACAATTTGTGGGGGGTGTTGCTGCAAACGGTACGTTGAGTTTCAGTCCGAACAACGTGGCGGTTGGCGATCCGACCCTGCCCGTCGTGTCGGCGAGATTCGTCGATGTCAACGGGAATCCGATTCCGGATGGAACCCAAATCAAATTCTCGGTGACGGCCGGCAGCGCAACATTGGGGGCCGTCTACACCACCACAACCGGTGGCGTCGCTTCGACAACCGTGACCCCAAACGCCACGGGAACCGTCACCATTCAGGCAGACGTGACGGGAACAGCCGCAACCGCATCTAATAACCTTACGGTGATGTCGCCGCAGGTGACCTCCGTGACGTTGTTGGCGTCGCAGCTCAGCCAATACGCGGACGGCACCCCGGTAACCTTGACGGCGACCTTGAAAGATTCATTAGGGAACTCCGCATCTGGGGTGACGGTGAGTTTTACTTCGACCTTCGGTGCACTTACTGCCCTAACGGCAGTAACGAATGCGGCGGGTCAAGCGAGCGTCGATTTGTCTTCGGCAGTGACGGGGAATGCGGTGGTTACCGCCTCGGTCACGGGTACGTCTCCTCAGACTGTTTCAGTCGATTTTGTTGCGGTGACTACGCCAGCGGTGCCCACCTCCCTTGGACTGGGTACGAGCCAAGTTTCGGTGAAGTCGGACGGCAGCGACTTTGCGACCCTGACCGCCACCGTGCTGGATGCCAACAACGTCGTCATCCCCAATGCCACGGTCAGCTTTGCAGCAGCGGCAGGTCAACTCGGCTCAGGAAACGCCGTGACCGACGCGTCAGGCAAGGCGACGGTGTCGTTCTCTGCTGGATCGGTCGATCCGCAAAATCAGGTGGTGCTCATCACCGCCACGATAGGTGTTTTGTCACGCCAAATCCCGGTTCAGATCAGCGGTTCCACCGTGTCGGCAACCGCCTCGGCCCCTTCTGTAACCGATAACGGGAGCGATAGCTCCAGCATAACCGTGACAGTGCTCGATGCGGGCGGGAAACCGGTTTACAACACCGCTGTGTCGTTGAAGGCGTCCATCAACAACAAGGTCTTAGCTGGAGTTACTCCGCTCACGACGGCGGCCATTGCACTGGGGACAACCGACATCAATGGTCAGGTTCAAACCGCAATTACCGGTATTTCCGCAGGAACGGTGACATTAACCGCATCAGCGCTGAACGCCTCATGGAACCTCGATTTGACGGTCAATGCCGCTGCGAATGTTCTATCTGTAACTGCTCCGGCAACAAGCCCATTCCCGCAGACCATCGGTTCTCCAGTGACGGTCACAGTGAGTGTTCCCAACCCTGGATTGGGGGTCGGTCAGACTCACTTTGTCACCTTTGCAACCACTTTGGGCGAGTTGGATGGGGTTGCAGGCCAACGGGTGGTTTCGAAAGATGTGTCGGCCCTTGCGGCGCCCGCCTCCGTTTCGGCGGTCTTAACCTCCAGCGGTGCTGGGTTGGCCAACGTGCTGATTTATGACGACGCCAATTCAGCAAATAGGGCCAATACCCAGATCGCCTTCTCTGCTGATATCTCGACCGCAGCGACCGTACGTCTCCAGGCGACCGCCTCTACGTTGCCAATCAGCACCGCGGCGAGCGTCTACACAACCACACTGCGGGCCCAGGTTCAGACGAGCAGCGGACAGCCTGTCGGAAATGTGCCCGTGGCATTTTCGTTACCCAACCCCATTGGGGGTGGTGAGTCGGTCAGTCCCTCCATCGCTTACACAGACAGCAGTGGCATTGCCACTGCGACCTTCTCGGCAGGTGCTTTGAGTTCAGGTGCCAATGGGGTCACGGTTCAGGCCGACGTCTTCCGGCAGGCGCCTTTGACTACGTTGACCGGAGCGACCTCGATCATCATCGGTGGGGTTGCCGGGTCGGTAATTGTCGGCGAAGCAGCGTTGGATCAAGTCGTCGATGCTGGAGGAGGAAGTTCGGCCCTCTACAAAGTGCCGATGGCGGTTATGGTGGCCGATGCGGGCGGTAACCCCGTTGCAAACTCCATTGTGACCCTGAGTCTGTGGCCGTCCCAGTATTCAACGGGTTCTTACGTGGTATATGGCCAATTGCTCGATGGAACACCACTGACCAGTGCCCAAATTACCGGCTCCTATCCCAACGAAGATGCCAACGAAAACCTGGTTCTCGACGTATCAGAAGATGCCAACGGCGACGGTCTTTTGACCCCCCCCAACACGGCATCTGGCTCGGTTCCGCGTACCGTGACCACCGATGCCAATGGGGTGGCCAACTTCGAGATGATCTACCCCAAGGCCAACGCCAACTGGATCACCGCACGGCTTCGCGCCTCTGTATTGGTCTCGGGTACCGAGACATCCTCGGAGCATCTCTTCCGGTTGCCTGCCAACCATGACGATGCCCTTTACGGGAAGCTCGGCGATTCTCCCTTTGCAGCCCCTGGCGCGGCGTTCTTGACCGTAAGTCCCACCTCAATCCAAGCGGTGGCGGATGGCACAGCGCAGACCATCACTGCCAATGTGGTGCAAATCAGCGGTGGTCCGGTTGCGGATGGTACGTCGGTTGATTTTGCGACGACCTTCGGTACGTTGAGCGCTGCCTCAGCAACCACCACGGCAGGAGCGGCTTCGATTACCGTGAGTTCGACCGTAGTCGGTCAGGGTGCCGTGACGGCTACGACAGGATCGGCTACGCCGCAAACTACAACGATCTCGTTTATTCCCGGCAATGCGAATACGGCGCAGCTTGATGTCGCGCCCAATGCCACGGCTTTGGGGACGGCGGTCACCCTAACCGCCCGTGTGTTCGACGCGCAGGGCAACCCGGTGGCCGATAGCACTGGGGTCGATTTTTCCAGCAGTGCGGGCGGGACCTTCACGGCAATTCATGTGGGCACGGTCGGGGGCATTGCCACGACATCCTTCACCCCGACCGCGGCGGGTAATCACACCATTACTGCCACGGTGACCGGTGCGGGCGTATCGACCACCGGCGCGCTTTACGTAAGCGCTCTGCCGGTGGGCAGTATTAGTTTAACGCCCAGTCAAAATGTACAGATTGCAAATGGGTCTGCGGTGACCTTGACGGCCGTGATCACAGATACCTCTGGCAATTTGATGTCGGGGCAGCCGGTCAGCTTCTCCGGTAATTTCGGGACTTTGTCGGCGGTATCGGCAACGACCCTGGCTGATGGCACCGCCTCGGTAACCATAGCCTCCACAGTGGCAGGCAGTGCAAACGTCACAGCCAGTTCCTCCACAGTGACCGGGACGGCAGCAGTCACTTTCGTTCCCGGTGCGGCGGCAAATACCGCCGTGTCGCTTGGATCCAGCACGGTTTCCCTCGGCTCTTCAACAACCGTGACGGTAGCGGTAACCGACGCGACGGGTAATGCAGCTGCCGATGGAACAGGGGTCGATCTGGCATCCAGCCTGGGCGGCACCTTCTCAAAGACCCATCTTTCGACCTTGGGCGGTGCTGCTACCGCAACCTACACCCCCACCACTGCGGGAGCCCATACCCTCACCTCTACGGTGACAGGCTCGGCGCCCGCGGTGTCCGGGTCTGCAACATTGCAGGTGGGAAGCTTGCCGGTAGGAGCGGTGACGGTGGTCCCAGCGGTGACGCAGTTGGTGGCCGATGTTGTTTCAACAACAACGGTGAGCATCAAGGTGCTCGATACCAGTGGAGCGCCGGTGGTAGGGGTCATCCCAACGATCTCCGCCGACAATGCGGTCACGGTTGGTGCTGCGACTGCAACCGATGCCAACGGCGTCAGCACGGCAACATTGACGGCGGGTGCAACGGTGGGGGTTAGCACCATCACCGCATCCAACGGCGGTATCAGTGGTACCGGGACCGTGACCCTCATTGGCGGCGCTGCGGCAACAGTCTCGGTCGCTGCAACGCCGAACAATGTTGCATTGGGTCAAACCACAACGGTCACAGCACGCGTTGTAGATGCTCAGGGCAATGCTGTACCCAATGGGACTCAAGTGACCTTTGCAGAGACCACCGCCACCGGAGCGGTGTTGTCCGCCCTCAACGTGGTTACGGTTAACGGCAATGCTTCAATTACGGTGAATCCGGCAGTTGCAGGGGCCGTGACGATTGGAGCGACGGTTGGCGGATTGCCTCAGGTGACCACCAACATCACGGTGAACACCTTGAGCGCCGCTTCTCTGACGCTGGGGGCCAGCCAGACTTCACAGACCGCAGATGGCGCATCTCTGATTACCTTCACTACCACGGTTCAAGACTCCGCCGGTAATGGGGTCAACGGTGTAACAGTGACCTTCACCAGTAGCCTGGGCGCGTTGTCAGCTTTAACGGCAACGACGGCAGGGGGCGGTTTGGCAACGGTGACACTGAGCTCAACCACCATTGGCACCGCCGCTGTCACCGCCACTGCTTCGGGTTTGACCCAAGCCAAATCGGTGAGCTTTGTGCCGGGAGTCGCTAGCGCAGCAAGCACAACCCTCTCAGCGGGCAATGTGACGTTGGGGGGGAGTACGACAGTCTCTGTGCGAGTCACCGATGCCACCGGAAATGCCGTGCTCGATGGAACCGGCGTTGACTTGGTTTCGAATCTTGGAGGGGCTTTCTCGATAGCCCATGTGGCAACCTTCAATGGAATTGCCAGCACCGCCTTCACGCCTAGCGCCAACGGCACCCACACGATTACTGCCACGGTGACCGGTTCCGCTATTACAGGTACGGCGACCTTGCAAGTGGCTAGTCTGGCGGTGGGATCGATGACGGTCACACCATCTGCAAGCCAGTTGGTTGCTGATGGTGCTGCAACCATGACCGTTGCAGTCAGAGTGCACGATACCAGTGGGGCCCCGATGGTTGGGGTGACCCCCAGCGTCATCGCCAACAACGGCATGTCGGTTGGGGCTGTGGCAGCAACAGGGGCCGATGGCAGCAGTACGGTGACGTTGACTGCCGGTTCTGCTGTTGGAACTGCAACCATTGCAGCGTCGGCAAGTGGAGTGAGTGGATCGGTGACGGTAGCGCTCGTTGGCGGCGCAGCTGCCTCCACCACGGTGTCCTCGACCCCGAATAACCTTGCGTTGGGTCAAACCACGACGGTGACTGCACGTGTTTTGGATGCACAAGGTAATCCAGTGCCTGATGGCACTCAGGTCGCATTCGCTGAGACAACTGCCACCGGCTCGACTTTGTCGGCAACGTATGCCATCACGGCCGGCGGCAACGCCTCGATTACGGTGACCCCGGCGGCTTCCGGCACGGTGACGATTGGTGCGACGGTGGGGGCTTTGGCTCAGGTGACCACCAACATCACGGTGAACACCTTGAGCGCTGCTTCGATGACGTTGGCTGCGGATCAGACGGTTCAAACCGCCGACGGAGCTTCGCTGATCACCTTGACCGCGACGGTCAAGGATTCGGCGGGCAATGGGGTGAACGGGGTGACGGTGAGCTTTACCAGCACCTTGGGGACTCTGTCGGGGCTGACGGCTGTGACAGCGGGCGGCGGTGTGGCCACGGTGACGTTGAGCTCACCGGCGACGGGAACCGCGACGGTGACGGCGACCGCCTCGGGTCTGACTCAGAGCCAAGCACTGAGCTTTGTGGCGGGGAGCGCCAGCGGTGTGTCGGTGACGTTGTCTCCGAGCAATGTTCAGGTGGGATCCAGCACGACGGTGACCGCCGTTGTGACCGACGCGAAGGGCAACGCTGTGGTTGACGGCACTCAGGTGACCTTCAGCGGCGGAACCGGGACGTTTGGCGTAACAGTAGCCTCGACGGTGAGCGGCTCGGTGAGCACCAGCTTCGTCCCCAGTGCCTCTGGCGCTCATACCTTGACCGCAACCTCGGGTGCGGCCACGGCCAACGCCACCTTGACGGCCAATGCCCTTGCAGTGGGCAGCGTGACGGTGACCCCGTCGGCACCGACGCTGGTGGCCGACGGCGCCTCGACGATCACGGTGGATGTGACGGTGCGCGACGCCACGGGCGCTCCGCTTTCTGGGGTGACTCCGACGGTGAGTGTCGACAGTGACGTTACGGTGGGAGCGGTCGCGGCCACTGGCGTCACCGGTATCAGCACGGTGACCCTGACTGCCGGTTCGACGGTGGGAACGGCAACGATTTCGGCGACCGCCAGTGGTGTAAGTGCGAGCGGCACGGTGCAAATGATTGGCGGAGCGGCGGCTTCGGTGACGGTGTCGGCGACTCCGAACAATGTTTCGCTGGGCAACACCACGACGGTGACGGCGCGCGTGCTCGACGCCCAGGGCAACCCGGTTCCCAATGGGACCCAGGTGGCCTTTGCCGAGACCACGGCGACCAGCGCGACCCTGTCGTCCCTGTATGTGACGACAACCAGCGGCAACGCCTCGATTACGGTGACTCCGGCGGCTGCCGGCACGGTGACGATTGGCGCGACGGTGGGGGCTTTGGCTCAGGTGACCACCAACATCACGGTGAACACCTTGAGCGCTGCTTCGATGACGTTGGCTGCGGATCAGACGGTTCAAACCGCCGACGGAGCTTCGCTGATCACCTTGACCGCGACGGTCAAGGATTCGGCGGGCAATGGGGTGAACGGGGTGACGGTGAGCTTTACCAGCACCTTGGGGACTCTGTCGGGGCTGACGGCTGTGACAGCGGGCGGCGGTGTGGCCACGGTGACGTTGAGCTCACCGGCGACGGGAACCGCGACGGTGACGGCGACCGCCTCGGGTCTGACTCAGAGCCAAGCACTGAGCTTTGTGGCGGGGAGCGCCAGCGGTGTGTCGGTGACGTTGTCTCCGAGCAATGTTCAGGTGGGATCCAGCACGACGGTGACCGCCGTTGTGACCGACGCGAAGGGCAACGCTGTGGTTGACGGCACTCAGGTGACCTTCAGCGGCGGAACCGGGACGTTTGGCGTAACAGTAGCCTCGACGGTGAGCGGCTCGGTGAGCACCAGCTTCGTCCCCAGTGCCTCTGGCGCTCATACCTTGACCGCAACCTCGGGTGCGGCCACGGCCAACGCCACCTTGACGGCCAATGCCCTTGCAGTGGGCAGCGTGACGGTGACCCCGTCGGCACCGACGCTGGTGGCCGACGGCGCCTCGACGATCACGGTGGATGTGACGGTGCGCGACGCCACGGGCGCTCCGCTTTCTGGGGTGACTCCGACGGTGAGTGTCGACAGTGACGTTACGGTGGGAGCGGTCGCGGCCACTGGCGTCACCGGTATCAGCACGGTGACCCTGACTGCCGGTTCGACGGTGGGAACGGCAACGATTTCGGCGACCGCCAGTGGTGTAAGTGCGAGCGGCACGGTGCAAATGATTGGCGGAGCGGCGGCTTCGGTGACGGTGTCGGCGACTCCGAACAATGTTTCGCTGGGCAACACCACGACGGTGACGGCGCGCGTGCTCGACGCCCAGGGCAACCCGGTTCCCAATGGGACCCAGGTGGCCTTTGCCGAGACCACGGCGACCAGCGCGACCCTGTCGTCCCTGTATGTGACGACAACCAGCGGCAACGCCTCGATTACGGTGACTCCGGCGGCTGCCGGCACGGTGACGATTGGCGCGACGGTGGGGGCTTTGGCTCAGGTGACCACCAACATCACGGTGAACACCTTGAGCGCCGCTTCGATGACGTTGGCTGTGGATCAAACCACCCAAACAGCCGATTTGGTGGCGGTGCCAGGCGCCGTTATCACGGTATCGGCAACCGTTAAGGATGCCGTTGGCAATGGGGTCAATGGAGTGACGGTGACCTTTACCTCAACGGTCGGCTCGTTGTCAGCGACCACTGCGGTGACCAATGCCAGCGGTGTGGCCACGGTGACCTTGAGCTCGACCACGGTGGGTGCTGGCGCGGTGACGGCAACCGCATCCGGCTTGACGCAGAGCCAAGCGATTAGCTTTGTACCGGGTACAGCAAGCAATGTGGCTGTGAGTTTATCACCCAACAACGTTCAGTCCGGAAGCAGTACGACGGTGACGGTCCGGGTGACCGATGCCACCGGGAATGCTGTATTGGATGGAACCGGCGTTGATCTGGCATCGACGTCTGCTGGGACGTTCGGAGCAAGCCACCTGTCGACCTCCAGCGGCTCGGCGACAACCATCTTCACCCCCAGTGCGGTGGCGACGCATACCGTTTCAGCAACGGTGACGGGTACGGCGATCACTGGAAGTGGCACGTTGACGGTCAATTCGGCTTCAAGCAGCACACTGACGCTAACGACAGCGGTCTCCCTCTCTCAGCTGACCGCAAACAACATCGACACGTCGACGTTGACGGCAACGGTGAAGGACAGCAGCGGCAATGCCGTTATCGATGGGACGGTGGTCAGTTTCGTGACCGACCGTGGAACGCTGACCAGTGGTGCGACTACGGCCAATGTCGTTACGGCGACGACCACAGGTGGTGTTGCAACGGTGACCGTTGATGCGGGTAAGGTTGCTGAAATGCGCACCATTACCGTGACCGCTTCTGGGCTGACCTCGACTCAGCAGGTGACCTTCAATCCAGGGGTCATGAACATCGGGGCAACCACCTCCCGAATTTTGAGTAATCCTTCGTCTGTAGCCGCCGGGGCAACCGCGACCTTCACGATTGTGGCGGTCGATGCCAACAACAACCCCTTGGCCAACGGCACGGTGTTCAACGTTTCGGCTACGGCCGGGACGTTGGCAGCAGTGACTGCCACCACGTCGTCTGGAATTGCGACCTTCTCCTGGACGGCCCCCTCGTCGGGTGTCACGAGTGTCACCTTCACGGCGACGGCCAGCGGTGGATCGTTGACTCAAACAGTAGCGATTACGGGTACCGCGACCGGTTCGTTCAACCCTGTCTCGATGAGTGTTGCGGTGAGTGGGGCTTCCATCTCTGTTCTGGGAGAGGGAACCGATACCACCACCTTGACGGTGACGGTGGTTGACGAAGCGGGCAATGCCATTACGGATCCGACCGCAGGAAACAACGTTGAAGTGAAGATTCTTTCCGGCCCCAACGGTGGCGAGTTGTTGAGCGATGGGGTCACCACCAGTGGGAATGGCGGGGCGGCTTTGCCGCTGACCACCGTAAATGGTCAGGCTTCGGTCAACCTGAAGGCGGGCACGATTCCAGGTACGGTTCGGGTTCAGTTTCAGGCTGTGAAGGATCAAACCGGAGCGCTGTTAGGAACCCCGGTAACCGCCATCAGCGCTCCCATCGCCATCAATTCGGGTGCTCCTAACTCGTTGGTTGTCTTGCTCAACAATGGCAATAGCGCCATTACCAACAACAACAATGGATCGTATAGCCGCGATGTTTCGGCCTTGGTCCTGGATCAGTACGGTAATCCTGTTCCGGATGGGACCGCTGTTTACTTCGGCTTGATCGATTACTGGACCATGGGTGCGCAAACCGACACGACCCGGACCTACCCGGCGGCAGTGACGCAGGGCAGCACGACAGCCGGTGCAGCGACCTTCACCGATGGCAGTGCGCTTCTGGACTATACGACGGGCAACAATGGCCAGGGTGGCGTGGCAGTAGGCGACAAAATTTACGTCAGCAGCAGCCCTGCAGGTACCGATATGGGGATTCACTACATCAGTGCCGTGAACAGCACGACCAACCTAACCGTCTTCAATAATTTCGCCGAAACCAGTGCTCTTGATCAGTATGTGATTGGACGGGCGCAGTACGCGAAGGTTGGAGGAAGTGCCACGACGACGTCCGGCATCGCCAAGGTTGTGCTGACCTACCCTGTCGCCTACATGTATTACCCCGTAATGTTGCATGCTGAGACGGCGGCTAATGGGGTGTGGAATGTCTATAACAACGCATCTTCATATGCGGCTTTGGCGCCGTTGACCCTGACGGCATCGCCAGCAACGCTTAAAAGTGCGCCTGGTACCGCCATTTCTGCGGTGGTTACGGTCAAGGACAGCGGCGGCAATATCGTTCCTCGGGTCCAAGCTAACGTATCGCAGGCGCCGAGTGCGGCGAGTGCAACCTTGACGGGTCTAACGCTCTCTGCAGCCGGTATTACCAATGCCAGCGGGCAAGTGACGGTGACGGCGACCATCCCGGGTACCGCGGCGCCGGCAGATACCATCGCGGTGACGGTCGATTGTGGTGGGTACACCGCAACCATCAATATCACGGTGAACTAACCCCCCCATGCACATCTTTCTGACCGGCATGATGGGCGCCGGAAAATCCACCATCGGCCGGGGGCTCGCAAGAGCCCTCGGCCTTTCTTTTGTCGACCTCGACACCTTGATCGAGCATCAAGCGGGGATGTCGATACCCGATATTTTTGCCGGTGAGGGGGAAGAGGGGTTTCGGCGGCGTGAACTGGAGGCCCTGCAGAAGGTGTGCAACGGTCCGGCTCTAGTGGTGGCAACGGGGGGTGGGGCGATACTGTCGCCAGACAACAGGGCCTTGATGAAACAAACCGGCTGGGTGGTTTGGCTCGATGCCCCCATCGAGTTGCTCATTCGGCGGGTGACCGGCAGTAGTCGCCCCCTTGTGGCGGGCAATCCTCAAGATACAGCCGAGCGCATGCGCAGGATTTTCACAGAGCGGGCTCCTCTGTACGCCGAAGCAAGTCATCGCCGAGTCGACGCCAAAGGTAAAATCCCGCAAATCATTCAAGAACTTGTGAGCGGATACCACGACGCGATACGAAGTTCGAACAACGCTGCTGGCCCTGATTGACCAACGCAGATAGGAGCTGCTGTGACGCCTCACGTTGCCCAAGTTTCAACCCGCCGTTGGATCCTCTTCTTAAGCGGCATCAATCTTTTCATCCTGCAGTTCGTAATGGTCCGGGAGTTCACCTCCATCCTCTATGGCGAGGAGGTGGTGATTATTCTGGTGACGTTGGCCTATTTTTTAGGCTTGTCGCTGGGGTACGCCCTCTCGGATCGTATCTCCCCAAAAGTTTTTTTCGCCTTTTCCCTCATCAGTTTTTTGTTGCACTGGAGCCTGCCGGTTTTGCCCCGGGTGGTGACCGCATACTTGTATGACATCGGGCTGAACGGGTGGGGTTTTGTGCTGTTGGTGCTGGGGTGGGCGCTTTTGCTTTCTGCCCTCTACAGCATTTTTTTACCCCTGTTCATCGACGAAGAACCGCGGGACGACGGGGAGGGGCTGAGTTTGCCCAGTGCTTATGCCCTGGAGTTGTCGGGGGCGGTGGCAGGCATTGCCCTGATCTTCACGGTAGGTCAAGCAGGATTCCTCTACGTAATGTTGGTCTACCTCGTCAGCCTGACCTTCATCTTGCACCTGCTCTGGCGTAACAAACAGGTGACGGCGGCGCTGGCCCTCTTCGTCGTGATTTATCCCTTCGACTTCAACGGCTTCGACTTTCCATCCACTGCGTACCTGTATGAAAAGAAACACGGATTTTCGAAAATTGAGGTGATGTACAGCGTTAACTCCCCCTATCAAAAGGTGGAGGTGGTGCGGGCCGCCGATGCTCGGGGGCGCATGATCTACCTCAATGGGCTGCGGAATTTCGACGAGCAAGATCTTGAAGCGCTCAACGTGTACTTGGCCGGGCTTCCGGCGGAGCTTCAATCCAAGAACGGCCCCATCGATGTGCTGGTGGTTGGTTCGGGGACGATGGCCTCGGTCGATCACGTTTACCCGTATGCCAGGGAGGTCACCACCGTGGAGCTGGACGGGGCTGTGGCCGCCGCAGGGATGGAGTTCTTCCCCGATTACAACCACCTGGCCGACAAAAAGCGCTGGCACCTTGAAGTCGACGACGGCAAACACTTTTTGATGACCCACGACAAGCTGTACGACTTGGTGGTCATGGATGTGCCGTCGCCGTTGGTGATTCAGGAGGCGATCCTTCACTCCGAGGAGTTCTACCGGATGGTCAAGAGCCGATTAAAGCCCGATGGGGCCATTGCGGTTCAGCTCTCGGGCTTGCTGCAGCGCAATGATCGCAGTCCTGCCCAGATTTCGGCAGCGTTGCTTCGGGTCTACGACCAGGTCTTCGTGGTTTCCAGCAGCTGGGCCGACCGGGGATTTGCCTATGCAGGCGACCACCTGCGTTTTGACATGAAAGATCTACAGGCTGGGGTCAACCGGCGCGAACGGGGTCAGGCAACCCTATATTCCACCGAACAGGTTCGGGATATCACTGCCGGGGTCGAGCCGATCTCCATTGACCACCTCAACACGGTCTTGGAGCGGGGGTGGGAGCGTTTTGTGTCTCGGTATGGAGCTAAGCCATGAGTGATTCAGCGGCAGTTGTTCACCCCCCCCGTAGCGGGGCTGGATTTGGTGCGGCGGCGATCTTCTTCGGGATCGGTTGGATGTTCGCCGTGCTTCAATTCAGTTTTTTCTTCACGGTGGAGTTCTACCTCTCCAGCGCCTACACCACCTATTTAACGGTCACCGTTGCCTGGTTGGTGGGCAGCGTGCTTGGCCTAGCCTGGCGCAAGGGTGAGGATCTTGAGGTTTGGGTTTTGCTGGGCGGAACAGCGTCCTATTACCTGGGGGCCGCACTCTTAAGTACCTTCCAGTTTCAGGGTTGGTTGATGCCGGTGCTTTGTCTGCTGATTGTGGGATCGGGGCTTTACGCGGGGCTCTTCTTCCGGGCACGGCAACACGTGATGCGGGCCAAGTGGCTCTTCTTCTGGGAGAATAACGGCTTCGTGACCGGGATTGTGACCACCTTTGTGGCTTTTACCTTGATCGGACGCGATTTCATCCTGGTGACGCCTGCCGTTTCGGCGTTGCTGATGGCGCCGTTGATCCTGTGGATCGGCCGGCGTTATCCCTCCCCCTCTTCTTAAATCTGCGAGATCGTTGCTCCCCATGAACGCTCCCACGGTAGTCCATCTTTCTCTGGGCGAACGAGCCTACGACATCGTCATTGGCCAGCACCACCTCGACGGGCTGGGGGCGCGATTGGCGGCTCAACACGCCGGTCGCAAGGCGGTTGTCGTCACCAACGCGGTGGTTGGCCCCCTCTATGGCGCTCGAGTGGAGGCAAGTCTGAGTCGGGCCGGTTTTCAGGTGGGGACGGTCACCATCGACGATGGCGAGACTGTTAAACACTTGGGGACGGTCTCCGAGATTTACGATCAATTGCTCGAACGTTTTCGAGCTGATCGCCAGACCTTATTGGTGGCATTGGGCGGGGGGGTCGTCGGAGACATCACCGGCTTTGTCGCGGCGACGTATTACCGAGGTGTTCCATTCGTGCAGGTGCCGACCACCATTTTGGCGGCGGTTGACTCATCGGTGGGGGGCAAAACCGGGGTGAACCATCCCCTGGGCAAAAATCTGATCGGTGCGTTTTATCAACCCGTTTTGGTTTGGGCCGATTTGGAGGTGTTCCAGACTCTGGAGCCCCGGGAGCGGTCCGCCGGTTTGGCCGAAGTGGTCAAATACGGATTGATTCGCGATCCGGCATTGTTCGATCTGCTTGAAAACCACGTCGAGGCCATTGCCGCCCTTGATCCCGAAATGATGGCCCGCATCGTGGCCGATTCTTGCCGGATCAAGGCCGAGGTGGTTGGCGAAGACGAGCGCGAAGGGGGGGTTCGGGCGCTTTTGAATATGGGCCATACGGCAGGGCACGCCGTGGAGGCCTTGACCGGATACTGCCAATTCCGGCATGGGGAGGCGGTAGCTATTGGTCACTGTGTGGCGGCGTTGATTTCTCGCAATCGGGGTTGGTTACCCGATGCCGATTACAGTCGAATCGCACCTCTACTACGGCGTTTGAATCTGCCGGTTGACCTGCCTTCGTTCAGTGTGGACGAATACCTGAAGGCGATGGGGCGCGACAAAAAATGGATCGGCGGGAAGGCACGCTGGATTTTGCTCAAGGGGATCGGCCAAGGGGTGATCGCCGACGATGTTGCCACCGAGGAGGTGATTTCGGCGCTGATAGCCTTGGGCGCTTCGGAGTAACGTCAGTCGTGAAGGGAGGGGTGCATCGCCCGCCATTGTTGCCGCAGTAGCACCAGCGTGATGGGACGGCGCAGCGTCAACGAGCCCCGGTGCAGATCATCCATCAGGGCGATCAATTCGCCGATGCGCCGTGGACCCTGTTCGGTAAGCCAACGCTCACTTCCCTCTGGTAGGTTGAACCCTCGCTCTTGGGCGAGCTGCGCCGCAATGGCCAGCTGCTCCTCCTCCTCCGGCTCGAACAGCGGCAAAACCGGTCCCCACAAAAGCCGAGAACGTAGGTCGGGAAGCAGATCCAGCTCCAAAATACTGCCGCTGCTGGCATACAGCAGCATCCCCCCTTGGTTCTTCAGACGGTTATACAGGTGGACCATTCCCTCCTGCGCTGTCGTATTCAACCGCTGCACATCGTCCAACACGACGCTGCCCGCCGTTAGGTGGTGAAACACAAACGGCTCAAAGGCCTCGTCAACCGGGGAGGGGACCTGCTCCGGTCGGGTGACCTCGACCCCGCGCACCGCAGCGAAGGCTTCAAGCAAATGGCTCTTGCCGCTGCCGGCCGGTCCGACGATGCCCAGGGAATGGAGCGGCATCCGTTCTTGCCCTCGGGCCAAGCGTTCCAAAAAGGCGACGGTGTTTCGGTTGTGGGAGGAGGCCAAAAAACTCTCGAAGCGCCGCGGAGCACGTCCCAGGATGTCAAGGGTCGGTTGGGCCATAGTTTAAACCTGGGGGCGGACACGGCGCGGCGGGACCGCCTGCATGTCGCCCCACCAGATGCGGATGTAATCCAGCCCTGAAAAGATGGTCAGCGCCACAATCGGGGCAATCAAGATCGGGTTTTGACTCAGCGCCACCATGCCCAACCAATTGAGAATAATCAGGCAGACCCCGTAGAAGATCTGGGCTGCGGTAGTGGTTTTGCCCAGCAAGGTCGGTCGCATCGGCAATGGACCGCGGGTAAGGAAAAAATGCACAACGCCGTAAAGGATCAATCCGTCGCGCCATAACACCAGAAACGCCAGCCACGTGGGTGCGGCGCCATTGGCGGCCAGGGTGGCGAAGGCGGTCATCAGCATCAATTTGTCGGCCAATGGATCCAGCGCCGCACCAAACCGGGAGCGCCAGTGAAAGCGCCGGGCCAAATAACCGTCGAGGGCATCGCTCAGGCCAGCGGCCAGCAGGATCCCCAGCGCCCAACTCCACTCGCCCTTCCAGAGGGTCCAGCCCAGCCAGGGGACCATCGCGATCCGAAGCAGGGTCAAGGTGTTGGGGATGTGGCGATAGGGGGAGGGATTCACCGTTCCTCGATGACGGGGCTGGAGCGCAAATGGTTGATGGCGAGCCGGTCGGTTTCATCCTCAGGTCGTCCAAACCCCAGCCGTTCGAGGGCGCGAGGAAGGTCGATGGCCGGACCGTGGGCGTCGATGGTCAGGGTCAACCCCTCGTCGTCGTACCGTAAAAAGCGGCAGTCGTCGACCTGGGGCAGGCGGCGCAGCTGCGCGGTCATGCGATAGACAGTTGAGATATCGTCGAATCCGCGAACCAGAAGCAGCCTCGAATAACGCACTTGCCCCTGACTGCCCTTGAGTTCCAACCAACGATCCAGCAATTCGTTGAACTGCTCTTGTACCAATGCCTCTACGCCCCCTTCGCCCACCAGTTGATCCAAGGAGTGGACTTCTCCCTGCCCGTCTTGGTCTATCCAGCCTGACCAACCGGTAAAAAGGGGGCCATTGCGGGACTCTACTGTGGTTCCGACAACAACCCAGCCCAACTCCCCGGTGCGAATCCTTGGAACCAACAACGCCTCTAACCATTCGGGGGTCGGCGGTTCGATTGAAAAATCAGAAAATGCCAACGGAATCGTCGTTGTAGGCCACCCGTGCTCCTTGCTCAGGTCGCTCAACATCGCAGGAAGGGGTTTCGTGGGGGGGGATGGTTCGACGGGGTGAAGGGGGTCTGGGGTGAGGGAGCGGAACGGCTCTTGAATGAGCAAGGCCATATTGAGATGGGGAAACGGGGGGAAGACCAAGTAACCGATCGATCCTAGAGCCTCGGCCAATTTCTGGGGATGAAATTGAATGGCCAGATCGACAAAAAGGGTTTTTGGGCGCCATTCCACGGTTCGAGGATAGAGGTTTTTCACCAATGGGGCCGGGGCGATGCGGGCGATTTTGGTGTCAAGATCGCTCCAGCGATAGCGGGGGGCAAAGCGGTGGACAACCTGCAAAAAGCCGGCCCGGATGGCCGCCTCAAACGCCTCCTTTTGGGGATCGGAACTGTTGCCCAATTCGATTTCAGCGGTGGCGTGGCCAACCGTTAAACCGCCGTCGGCGCTCCAAGCCGTAAAAGGCGTCCAGAACATGGTCAGAAACAATCCGAGCAAACGGAGCGAATGGGGAATCATACCCAAGGCGATATTCACGACGGTTCGCCCCAGGCTGGAACCAAGGTTTGGGGGAGCGCCAGCGATTGCAGAATTCGGGCGACAACAAAGTTGATCAAATCGTCGATCCCTTGGGGGTGATGGTAGAATCCTGGCATCGCGGGCACTATGCGAACCCCCAGCTCCGCGAGGCGTAGCATGTTGCCCAAATGGATGGGCGAAAGGGGGGTCTCACGGGGCACGAGGATCAAAGGGCGTTTTTCCTTAATATGCACATCCGCGGCCCGTTCGATCAAGGTGTCGGAGGCTCCGTGGGCGATGGCCGACAGGGTTCCCATCGAGCATGGGCAGACCACCATTCCCCGAGAGGGGGCGGAGCCCGATGCGGGAGGGGCGAACCAATCCCGTAATCCGTAGGGGGTAATAAGGGTTGCCCGTTCTGCCCAGCGCGATTGAAGCGCTTGGGATGTGCCAGCCGGATCATCGGGAAGCACCCAATCGCATTCGGTTTTCAAGACCACGCGAGCCGCGTCCGAGAGCAGCAGCGATACAGGAATATCCTGGCGAATCAGGGTCTCAAGCAGGCGTACCGCATATGGGGCGCCGGAAGCTCCAGTCACGGCCAGAACGATGGGATGAGTTTGTGGGTTCATGGGTAGATGGTAGTCAAAGCGACGAAGGGCGGCCACTGACCGTCCCGTCTCATGCAACCTTGGAGGGGTAGGTGGAAAAACGCATCCTGATTCTTGGGGCGGGTGAAGTTGGTGCCAATTTGGCGCTGTCGCTCTCGCGCAATCGCGACATCATGGTCACGGTGGTCGATCGCAATAAGGCGTTGTGTGCCGATCTGGCCGAAAAAGCCGATGTTGCCACGGTGGCGGGTGATGTGCTGCGGCCCAGTGTTTTGGAGCGGGCAGGCGCTCACGAGATGGAGACGGTCATTGCGGTGACCGACAACGAGGCGGTCAATTTGGTCGCCTGTCGGTTGGCTCGGGCTATTTTTCATACACCAACGACGGTGGCGCGGTTGGAAACCGACGAGTTGCTCGAATTCGCCGACGAGCTCTTCGGGCGCGATGGCGCCGGAATTGTGGATTTGGCGATTTCCCCCGAACGGGAGGTCGTCCAGGCGATCATGCGTTTGGTGATGACCCCCGGCGCCTTCGAGGTGCAGTACCTGGCGGATGGTCTTCTGGCATTGATCGGGGTGCGACTGAATGTCGGCGCCTACATTTTGGGCCATGCGCTGCGCGACCTGCCCGCCTTGCTGGGAGAGCTTCCATTCACGGTTGTGGCGGTTTTTCGGGGCGAAGAGATCGAGATGCCCACGGGGCGCACAGTGCTCCAGGACGACGACGAGGTCTATTTCATCTGTCCAGTTGATCAACTTCCACGCGCCATGGGTTTGATGGGCAAACCGGAACACGCGGCCCGTTCGGTTCTGATCGCAGGTGGAGGGCAGGTTGGGGCTAAGTTAGCCCAACAATGCCGCGAACAGGGGGTCCGGGTGACGTTGGTTGAACTCGATGAGGAGCGGGCCCGTGCAATCCTAGATGCCTCAGAAGAAGACTTTACGGTGGTCATGGGTTCGGTGCTGGATGAAAAGCTCTTGGCGGAGGAGGCCCATGGCAAAGATCTCTTCATCTCGGTGACCGACCGCGACGAGATCAACATTTTCTCGGCGCTGCTTGGTAAGCGCAGCGGTATTCGCAAGACCGTTGCCTTGGTCAACAATGCCACCTACATGCACTTGGCCCGCCAGATGGGGGTCGATGTGCCCTTGTCGCCGCGGCTCATCACGGTGTCGCAAATTTTGCTGTTGATGCGTGAAGGGCTGATTGCTGCTTCGGTGACCCTGCGGGAGCGGGCTGAGCTATTGGAGGGGGTGATTTCGTCGGGCTCCTCGCTTGAAGGGGTCAACATCGCTGCGTTGCCGGTTCCCAAGGGTACGGTGGTGGGCGGGATTGTGCGGGCAGGAATCAGCATCCCGGTTACAGGTGCAACCACACTCCAGGCGGACGATCACCTGCTGATCGTGACTTCGACAAAAAACGTCGCCAAAGTCACGGAACTGTTCCGTTTGGAGGGGGGGGATTTATGGTGAAAAAGGGGCGCTACGATTATTGACGGGGTAGGGGGGGCTCCGTATAGTTCGCGCCCCCTGGAGATCCCGGCCCAAAAGCCGAGTCTGGGGGCTCACGGATGGGACGGGGCGTAGCGCAGTCTGGTAGCGCATCTGCTTTGGGAGCAGAGGGCCGGAGGTTCGAATCCTCTCGCCCCGACCAACCTTGGCTTGAAAGTCCCCTCAGGCCTGCAAGCCGAGCAGGAGGCATTTGAAGCGTTGTGATCGACCGGCAATGTGAGCGCCTGTAGCTCAACCGGATAGAGCAACGGCCTTCTAAGCCGTAGGTTGCAGGTTCGATTCCTGCCAGGCGCGCCAATTTAAATGTTGTGTTGTATGGTGGGTGTAGCTCAGTTGGTAGAGCCCCGGATTGTGGCTCCGGTTGTCGAGGGTTCGAGTCCCTTCACTCACCCCATTCATTGCGTGTATCCATAGGCCCCCACTTATTTCTGGCGCCACGAGCCGGTTAAAGTGGGTGGTCATCGAGGTGTGGGCCGTTAGCTCAGTTGGTAGAGCAGCTGACTCTTAATCAGCGGGTCGAAGGTTCGAGTCCTTCACGGCCCACCAATACCTTGCCACGAACCCCGTCCGGGCTTACCTCCGGCGGGGTTTCTTCTTTTGTGGGTTGCCGCGGATTTTTGCGGCACGTAAGTGGGCTCTGTCCCGACATCAGGGGGTGACGATGGCACAACCGGTGGAAGCTGTTCCCCAGGTAGAGCAACTCAGCGTGGGTCTTCATCTCATTGGGGATCTCTATGAATGCCAAGGTGAAGACCGTTATTTCTTCGATGCCGACTTCCTTCGCGATTTTTGTGTCGAGCAGGTCCAGACGGCGGGATTGACCGTGGTTGGTAATTACTTCCATCAATTTGGCGAGGATGGAGGTGTGACGGGGGTGGTTGTTTTGGCTGAATCGCACCTGTCGATCCACACTTGGCCAGAAAAGCGTTACGTCACGTTGGATGTGTACGTCTGCAATTACACCAGCGACAACAGAGCCAAAGCGCGCCGGTTGTTTAACTCTCTGGTCGCAACCTATCAGCCGGGCAATCCCAAGTTTCACTGCGTTGAGCGGGAATAACGACCGTCGAATCGCCGCCCTCCGGGTGTAGAAGGAGAGAAAAGGCATGGCCGACTCGCACGAGCGCTTCCTCCTAGAGCAGCTCAATCCCAACTACGGCTATTTCCTGCGTGTCGGCAAGCGGATTGTGCAAAGCGCAACCGAGTTTCAGTCGCTCGAAGTATTCGAGACACCGATGTTTGGTCGGTTGCTTCGCCTGGATGGGGTCTTCCAGACCTCCGAGCGGGACGAATTCTTCTACCACGAAAACATCGCTCATGTCCCTGCCATTGCCCACCCCCGGCCCCGGTCTGCGCTGGTGGTGGGTGGGGGTGACGGCGGGACGGTCGAAGAGCTTCTTAAGCATGCCTGCATGGAAAAGGTGGTCATGGCGGAACTCGACGGTGGTGTTGTCGAGGCGGCCAAAGAATACCTCGGCGAAATCCACCGGGGCGTTTTTTCAGATCCACGGCTTGATGTTCGCATCATGGACGGCAAGGCCTATATTGAACAGACCTCTGATCGATACGATCAGGTAATCCTCGACCTTACCGATCCTTTCGGCCCATCGCTGGCGCTGTATACCCATGAGTTCTATGCGGCATGCAAGCAGACGCTCAATCCGGGCGGGGTGTTGTCGCTTCATGTCGAATCACCCATATCCAGGCCGAACACTTTCAATCGGATCATCAAGACCTTGGAGTCGGTGTTTCGCGTGGTCTGCCCCTATTTGGTCTATGTGCCGCTGTATGGCACTTGGTGGGCGATGGCGGTGGCATCAGACGATGTCGACCCCTTGGCGCTGAGCGAAGGAGAAGTGGATCGGCGTATTGCCGAACGAGCCCTATCAGATCTTCAGTATTATAACGGCGCCACGCACAAGGCTGTGTTTGCAATGCCGAACTTTGTGCGTGAAGTGTTGAAACAACCGGCTGAGATTATCCACGTGGGCTCTCCAGCCTTAGAAGATGAGATCGCGCTTAATCTGGACCACAGCCTAGGAGTCTGTCGGGCTTGAGCGTCCGTAGCGAGCCGAGTGGGGAATCGAGGCCAAATTTTCACGGTTTTGAGGATCATAGTGGTGTCTATGTGACGAAAAACCGGGGAAATTTGGACCGATTACCCGCCGGCGCAGTAGGACGATCTCAAGTCCGACAGACTCCTAGAGATCGTCTGCAAAGGTTGAGGCTCTGGAAGTCAGGTTGACAGCGCGACGCCGCATCCTTATAAACCACGCCCCCTGGAGAGGGGGGCAAGAAAAGTGGGGCGATTAGCTCAGCGGGAGAGCACTGCCTTCACACGGCAGGGGTCGCTGGTTCAATCCCAGCATCGCCCACCATCTTCTCTGTTCGGTGTTACTAAGGCTTGACAGTGAAGGCCTGGCGACTAGGATTCGCGCCCGGCTGAGAACCGGATGGTTCGAGGCCGGGGAAATCTCTTTGGCATCAAAGATTTAGAATGGCTTAATCGGCCGTGAACAAATCGAGATGACCTGGGGTTGACAGGGTGATTGGGATGCTTACTATCCCGCCCCTTGCCGGAGACGGCGGCCTGTAAAACAACAGTCTTTTGAGTTACTTAGGTCGACTCGGTCGAGCAAAAGAAACGAAAAAAGAGGGGTTGACAGGGTAAAGCGGATCACTAAGATTCGCGCCCCGCTTCG
>Ga0210006_1000064_pt1 | contig 84419 bp, 72 predicted proteins | sample CryGey02umfilter_2_FD_185452 | JGI IMG/M metagenome (GOLD analysis project Ga0210006, IMG submission 185452) | Groundwater microbial communities from aquifer in Utah, USA - Crystal Geyser 4/10/14 0.2 um filter (SPAdes) (version 3) | ecosystem: Environmental > Aquatic > Deep subsurface >... | reverse complement strand
AACTGGGGCACCATCTTCTATCTCTTTTAAAATCTCTATGATTTGCTTCTCGCTAAACTTACTTCTTCGCATGAATACTCCTGATTTATTTTATCAGAATTATTCCGTTCTAAGTGGTACTGTTTTTAGGGAGGCTTACACTTGGACTGCAAAAAAGATTTATACGACTACATCAAAACAAAAAAGGAGATTCAAGATGATGAAAAAAAACCTCTTTCTATTTTTGGCAATTCTAACAATATCGCTCCACGCTAATACACAAATTTCGATAGAAGAGTTTGCAAGTCGTTTAGCTACTCAAAACAATATCAATGTTTTCATAGATGAAGATTTCAAAGATAAAAAAATATCTCTTATCATTCCTGAGAAAATCAGTGATAAAGATTTATTCAATATGTTCAAACTTTCCGTTGAAAAATTAGGTTTCAAATTTTCAAAAGTCGGGGACACATATCGTCTGAGTAAATTAGACTCTGTTCCGCTTGACACTCATTTATATAAACTCAAATACAATAGCTCTGGCGATTGTGAAACAGTTCTCAAACAATTAGGCTCACATTACACTTACTTAAAAGATTCAAACGCATTTCTAATAAAATCCACAAATAATGATTATCTCGAAATCATTAAATATCTAAGCAGTATTGACTTGATCCAAAAGCAAGTTATGCTCAAAATCATAATACTTGAACAATCTGGCAATATAGCAAAAGAGAGAGGTGTGCAATATGCTTCAATTTTCAAAGGTGTTGACTCTACTGTCCAAATTGCTTTAAACACTATAGTCGCACCTCTCACCAGTAACAATCCAACTGTTTCAAGTGTAGATTTTTATAGTGCTTTGCGGCTTTTAAACGAAAACAGTCTTATGACTGTGAAACAGTTCCCCTATATTCTTGCAAAAAATAATAAGCTTTTCAAATTTGAAGCAGTTGACAATATCCCTTATTTAGTTCAAAGTACAAAAACTGAGGCTACGAACACATCACAGCAGGACTCTTTCGATTACAAAGACGTAGGTTTAAAAATCAATGGAAAGAGCTTTATATATGATGATTACATTACCCTTGATATTGATTTAATAATAGAAGATTTAGTATCTACACTTGGCACAACTACAACACCACAAACTTATAAACGAGCTCTAAAGAGTAATACAAATATAGAATATAACAAGGTGCTTCTGCTCTCTGGTATTAAGAAAAACAAGCATACTGAGAATAATTGGGATATTCCCTATTTATCTGGTATTCCCTTTCTTGGCGAAATATTCAAATTTTCAACAAATTCGGATGATGAAATAAATATCACGATAGCGATAGAGGTTATCAAGTCGGGGGATTTTGTGGCAATTACGAACGAGTGAGTGAGAAGAAGCCACCTCTTGGCTATCTATAAAAAGTTATCGGACATAATTATAGTGAAATGAACAAAGTAGGATTACTTTAAGTCCTACTTAAGGTAGTTTCTACTATATTGTTACTATGTAACTAAAGGGCATATATGGATAAAACACTGTCAGCAAAGCAAAAAAAGAAAATCGCAGATTTAAATAGGCGAAAAGTAAGGTCAAGAGTTTCAAAGTTTAGAGACAATAAAAAAAGTGAAAATAGTAAATTGATTCAATTTTATATTGATGAATCAGAAAAGGCGATTTTAGATGATTATAAGTCAATTAAGGGTCAGACTATTGCCGAAGTCTTTAAAGAGCTAATACGGTCAATTTTGAATAGGAGGTTAAAGGATTTGAGTTAATGAGTTGCTTTTCTTCAAGTGGTGGACGAGGAGAGGTTCGAACTCTCGGTACAGTTACCCGTACGCATCCTTAGCAGGGATGTGGTTTCAGCCGCTCACCCACTCGTCCATTCGTTTGAAGGCAGGAATTATAATCATATAATTATAACAGAAAGCTTAAAATTATGCATTTAAATTTTTCTGCTTAAATTGTGCCTAGCCAAGGGCTAGACTTAAAGGGTTTCTAAAATTCTTTTAAGAACCTCTTCTGGATTTTTTGCGTTGTAAATTGGACGCCCAACGACTATAAAATCTACTAAGGAGTTTTTTGCAAATGCTACATCTGCTACTCTTTTTTGATCACCTGCATCTTCGCCAAATGGACGAATACCAGGTGTTAAGGTCATAAACTGTTTTGATGTCACACTTTTTATGGACTCACTCTCAAAAGCGGAGCATACAACACCATCGAGTCCACTATCATAAGCATCTTTCGCAAATTGGTCAGCTTTTTCACTTATGGATTTTTCATAAACTTCTGAAAATTCATCTTCACTAAAAGAGGTTAATGCAGTTACAGCCAAGACTATTGGTCTCGTATCATACTTCTGTAATCTCTTCATCACTTCACACATAGCTGTTTTTCCTGCACTTGCGTGAACATTGAACATATCCACATTAAGCCCCATAATCGATTCCGCAGCATCCGCCATGGTATTTGGAATATCATAAAGTTTCAAATCTAAAAATATTTTAAAATCTGGATTTATTTTTTTGATATCTTTTAAGAAATTCTCGCCATCACGTATGTAAGAACGAAGTCCTACCTTCAGCCAAACATCATAATCTTTTATCATTCGAATGAGGTTTAAATTTTCTTCTTTTGTTGGTAAATCGAGGGCAACACACAATTCCATAGGTTCTCTTTATTATTTAAGTATTGGGATTATAGCATCTTTGTAGTTATGGCATGTGGAAAAAGATTTCCACATGCCAATATATTGAGTTTAGTTGTTCACCATTGTAGCTATTTTTTCTACTATACTTGGATCTTCAAGAGTCGAAATATCTTGCGTTATCTTTTCGCCTTTTGCAATTGAGCGAAGGATTCTTCTCATGATTTTTCCAGAGCGCGTTTTAGGAAGTCCAGGAACAAAAGCTATATCATCACATAGAGCAATATTTCCTATCTCTTTTTGAATCACTTTATTTATCGTCTTCATCTCTTCAAGTTCATCTGCAATACCATCATCCGATTTTAGAACGACATAAGCAAAGATTCCCTCACCTTTTATATCATGTGGTTTGCCTACAACTGCAACTTCAGCAACATTTGGATGTTTTTTGATAGCCGCTTCAACTTCTGCTGTCCCCATTCTATGACCAGAAACATTGATAACATCATCTGTACGACCAGTGATTGTAATGTAACCATCTTCATCATAGATAGCACCATCACCTGTAAAGTAAACTGCTTTGCCATCTTTTTTCACATCGCCAAAGTAGGACTTCACAAATCGCTCTTCATCTCCCCATATACCACGAATCATAGATGGCCAAGGGCGAGTGACACACATGTATCCACCTTCACCTACTTCAGCTTTTTCACCTGTTGCAGGGTCTAAAATCTCAGCCATGATTCCAGGAAGAGGGAATGTAGCACATGCTGGTTTGATTGGTGTAGCACCTGGAAGTGGAGATACAATATGTCCACCAGTCTCTGTTTGCCAGTAAGTGTCTACGATTGCACATTTGCTTCCACCTACAGACTCATAGTACCATTTCCATGCTGGAGGGTCAATTGGTTCACCTACTGTTCCCAATACTTTTAAAGAGGAAAGGTCATATTTTGCAGGCTCATCTTCACCCATTTTATGAAGCACACGAATCGCTGTAGGTGCTGTATAAAATTGATTAATTTTGTACTCTTCAACCATTTTCCAAGGACGACCAGCATCTGGGTATGTTGGAACACCTTCAAACATAACCGTTGTAGCACCCATTGCAAGAGGGCCATACACTATGTACGTGTGACCTGTAATCCAGCCAACATCGGCAGTACACCAATAAGTATCATTCTCTTTTACATCAAATACCCATTCCATAGTCATTTGAGCCCAAAGAATATATCCAGCCGAGTTGTGTTGTACCCCTTTTGGTTTTCCAGTTGATCCTGAAGTGTAGAGTAAGAAGAGTGGGTCTTCCGCATCCATAACCTCTGCCTCACAGATAGAGGATTGGCTTTTGATGAGTTCATTATAAGAGTAATCTCTTCCTGCTACCCATTCAACATCTTCACCATTTCTCTGAACAACTAAAACTTTTTCTACAGGTGAATTTGCATCGATTGCCGCGTCCACTACTGGTTTTAACATATATGGTTTATCTTTTCTAAATGCGCCATCTGCAGTGATAACAACTTTTGCCGCCGCATCTTCGATTCTATCTTTAAGTGCCTCAGATGAAAATCCACCGAATACGATTGAATGAATTGCACCGATTCTAGCGCAAGCAAGCATTGCATACGCAGCTTCTGGAATCATTGGCATGTAGATAACAACTCTATCCCCTTTTTTTACATCAAACTCATTTTTAAGAAGGTTAGCAAATTTATTTACGTTGTAATAAAGTTCAAGGTAAGTGATGATTTGCTTATCTCCTCTATCACCTTCAAAGATAATTGCAGCTTTATTTTTACGCGAATTTAAATGACGGTCAATACATTGAGCAGCAACATTGAGTTTACCGCCATCAAACCATCTTACAAAAGGAAATTTACGCTCATCCATTACATTTGTAAACGGTTCAATCCAATCCAACTTCTCTTTTGCATAATCACCCCAGAAACCTTCATAATTCTCTATCGCTGCATCTTGTAGTGCTTGATACTCACACATATTTTTAATTCTAGCACTCTTGCTAAACTCTTTATTTGGTTTGAATATTTGCTTTTTAGTTTGTATTTCTGACATTTTTATCTTCCTTTTTTAATTTTAAATAAATCATTGCAGTCATGATTGCATCATTAACTGCATTATGAACACCCATATCTGGGACCGAACATGTTTTTAATATTGTATCAAAGCGCAAATCAATATTTCCTTGTGGGATCAAGGGAATCGTTTGCTCATAATACAATTCTGATACCTCTATCTTTTTATTGGGTAAATAGATACCTAACATTGGCTTTAAATACTTGTTAATCATGGCTATATCAAACTCTAAATAGTACCCTATTAAAGGTCTCGAACCTATAAAAGCCAAAAAATCTTTAATAGCATCCTCGCTATCTTTTGCATTGAGCAGATCACATGGGCGAATACGATGTATCTCAATACTTTTAGGACTAATCTCTTTTAAGTTTTTCAAATAAACTTCAAATGTTTCAGATGTCAATACTCTATTCCCTCTTATCTTTACAGCCCCGATAGAGAGTATTTCATCTTTTTTTGGATTTAATCCTGTTGTTTCAGTATCAAAAACAACATATTCTCCACTTTTGTCTTCATCAAAAAGATAGGCAAAACTATCATCTTTTAGTTTTGAAAAATTTCGTTTTCGCTTAAGGTTTTCAAAGTAAGAAAAGAGCATCAACTCACCATAGCTAAGTGAAAATGAAAAGTCATAAATTTTTTAAATTTATTGATGACTTTAAAACTATCTTTTAACAAATCCATCTGATTCTTTTGCAGACTCTTTGGATTTATATAATTACTCTCGCTTATATCTTTTGACTCTAGCATAGCTTTGAGACGTATGCTTGAGAGCGTATCAAAACTTTCTATCAACTCTGTAGCAAAGTTTTTATCTATAACACCCTTATTATTGAGTGCTTTTATTCTTTGTATTGTATTTGTCTCTTTGACTTCATACTGTAAAGAGAGCGCTCTTACGCCATGAACAAGAGCAAAAATACCACCTTTTTTTAAGTCTAACTTATTGTTATGACTCTTCTCTAAAACAAAACTAGAAAAGAGAGATAAAGGTGTCTCAAAATTTAGAACTGGCTTTGCAATATACGCTAAAACATCATCTCTATTTTGAAAACTAGCATAAAGATGATTTGTTAAAACAGATAAAAGTTCAGCGTTACCTGCCACACATTTAGCATCAAGAAAAATACTTAAGTTTTGTACACTCTCTTCACTAAGTGTTGTCATCCATGAATCTATAAGTTTTTTATAACTACTCACATCTCTGCGCCAAAAGGTATTACTTACCATAACATTCCCAGCACACTTTGGAAAGCCTAAGGCAAGAAGATAATTATTAAGCTTCATCATCGGTTCAGTAAAAAGCTCTACATCCACTCCATTTTGTATAATAAGTGCATTATCCTGATCTGTTTTTATAGATTGCTCTTCTCTACCCTCTGAACCCATAACAATCAGAGCACACTTCTCTCTCAAATCTGCATCAACACACATATCAAAGACTTTTTTGTATATCTTAATGTTTAAAGTTGAAACCATTTTTGTAATATAACGTGTTTTCACGCCCTTAGAATTTAAGAGGAAGATAAGTTTTTTTAAATCCTCTTGAACATTTTTTAAATCATCGAGACTCTGAGCTTTATCAATCTGAACAGCAACTAAATGGGAATGGTTTGCAAAGTAACTTAGTAAGTCAATCTGCTCTAAAACCCCTTTTATTTTCCCATCTTGTGTCACTACAAGGCGTTTAATAGCATTTTGAGTCATAAGCAAAAGAGCATTAAATAAAAAGTCGTTTATGTCTATACTTATAACTTTACTAGAAGCGATTTTTTGGATTTCACTGCTTACATCTATATTTCCAAGCAGAACTTTCTCTCTCAAATCTGTATCAGTTACAATTAAACATGCATCCTCTTTCATCAATAGTAAAACTTCCGCTTTCTTCGCTTTCATCTGTACCAAAGAGTTGTAGATGGTTTCATTAGGCTCGACAATACAAGCTTCATGTAAGAACATATCTGAAACTCTTGACATTAAAAATGGTGTTAAATCACTCTGAGCATCATGCTCTTTTAAATGCTGATGTCGGGTTACAAAGTCCTGTAAAAAATAGGATTGAACATTTTTGTTTTGCATCAAATCAAGAAAATCTTCTTTTTTAATCTCATAACAAATCAAGTCTTCATCCACAACAAATCGACTCTCACACTTTTCATATATCAAAGCATCTGCATCAAAACTATCACCAGCGCTATAAACATTATGTAACTCCTCTTCAATAAACTCAGCTACAGAACCTTTAATGATTATGTAAAATGCAATAGAAGGAAGGTTTTTTGAGATAAGGAGAGTATCTTTTGGGTAGTAAGCAATATCAATCTTTTTCATCAGATTATCTAATGTAGTTGATTCTAAAAGTTCAAAGGGATGAATCGATTCAATAAGTTTTCTTTGATCTAAAATGCTCAAGACTTACTCCAAATGTTTGGCATGTGGAAAAATTTCCACATGCCAATAATAAATTTAACATACATAGCAGACTAGTGCTCAGAAGCACCTTCTGAACCAATTCCAGTTTGACTTCTAATATATTGAGCTTCGAAAGCTTCTCTCTCTTTCTCAGCGTCATGTGAACTATCTGTAATAGAGAAGAACCAGATACCTATAAATGCTGCAGTCACCGAGAACAATGCAGGGTATTTATAAGGGAAGATTGCTTCTGCATTTCCTAAAATTTGTACCCATACGATTGGACCAAGGATAACAAGCATTACAGCTGTTGCAAGTCCTATAGAACCACCGATTACAGCACCACGCGTTGTAAGTTTTTTCCAGTACATAGAGAGGAATAAAATCGGGAAGTTAGCAGATGCTGCGATAGCAAAAGCAAGACCAACCACGAACGCAATATTTTGTTTTTCAAACATAATACCCATAATAATTGCAACAACTCCAAGAGCTACAGTAGCAATTTTAGAAACTTGCATCTCTTTCACGCCATCTACGTTGCCTCTTTTAATTACAGAAGCATAAAGGTCATGAGATATAGCAGATGCACCAGCAAGTGTCAATCCTGACACAACAGCTAAAATAGTTGCAAATGCAACAGCTGAAATAAAGCCTAAGAAAAAGTCACCACCAACAGCGTGAGACAAGTGAATTGCAGCCATATTGTTTCCACCAAGAATTGGAGAACCACCGCTAACAGCTTGTTTTGCTAAATCTAAATATTGTGGATTTTGGAAAACCATTACAATCGCACCAAAACCGATAATGAAAGTTAAGATATAGAAGTAACCGATAAAACCAGTAGCATAAAATACTGATTTACGAGCTTCTTTAGCATCACCCACTGTAAAAAATCTCATAAGGATATGAGGAAGACCCGCTGTACCAAACATAAGAGCAATTGCAAGTGAAATCGCAGAAATTGGATCAGAAACCAATCCACCTGGACTCATTACTTCAATACCTTTTACATCCACAGCAGCTGCAAAAAGTGAACCAAAACTAAAGTTATAGTGTGCCATAACAGCTACAGCCATAAATGTTGCACCTGAAAGTAGTAAAAATGCTTTTACAATTTGTACCCAAGTCGTTGCAAGCATACCACCAAATGTTACATAAAGAACCATCAATACACCAACCAAAATAACGGCTACTTCGTACTGAAGACCAAAGAGTAGTTGAATCAGTTTACCAGAACCAACCATCTGAGCGATTAGGTAAAGAACAACTGTAGCGATAGAACCAGAAGCGGCTAAAGTACGGATAGGACCTTGACGAAGTCTGTACGCAGCAACGTCAGCAAATGTATATTTACCTAAGTTTCTTAAAGGTTCTGCAATCATGAAAAGAATAATTGGCCAACCAACTAGAAAACCGATAGAGTAGATAAGTCCATCATAACCTTTTAAGTAAACAAGACCAGATATTCCTAAGAAAGACGCAGCTGACATATAGTCACCAGCGATAGCCATACCATTTTGAAAACCCGTAATACCACCACCTGCGGTATAGAAATCTTTTGCAGATTTTGTACGTTTTGCAGCCCAATAAGTTATACCTAAAGTAGCACCAACGAAGATAACAAACATTACGATTGCAGACATATTAAGCGCTTGTTTTTCAACAGCACCTTCAATTGCACCAGATGCAAATACAGCGATTGCACCTAAAATTAAAAAAGTAAATATTCTATTCATTTAGTCTTCCTTTACTGATTTTTTGATTTTATTTGCTAAATCATCAAACTCGCCGTTTGCTCTTTTAGTATAAATACCTGTCGTAATAAAAGCAAATATAATAACTGCTACACCTATAGGAATCCCGATTGTAGTAACTGAGTCAGAAGACAATGGTGCACCAAGTACTGATGGATTGAATGCAATTGTCAAAATAAAAGTGAAGTAAACTACTAGCACTGATATTGAAAGTTTTATTGCAAAAGAAGTTCTCTTAGAAACTAATTCTTGATAATCAGGATTATTCTTGATTTTATCAACGAGTTCTTTATTCATAGGTTTTCCTTAAAGATTTATTTAGAAGTGAGGAGAGTTCCAAACCTCTTAAAGCTAAGTTAAGCCGCTTACTCAGAAGATATAGCTTTATAACTTCTCGGCCACATTCATTCTTATTGAACTTATTATATGACTGGTACTAAACTTGCACTATGATAGTAAAACATTAAAATAGCATGAACATAGCAATGGAAAAATTTAATACTATCTTATACTCTAATTTTAAATATGTTGGAAAAGGTAACACTTGGTTGATGGATGAGAAGATAGAACCAATTAGTTGATTGGTTCTAAAGAATTATTCTAAAAAAGAGGAGATGCCAAACACTTCAGGGAAGAAGGCTAAAAGTATCAATATAACGATTTGTATAAAGATGAAAGGAATGACTCCTCTATAAATCTGCATCGTACTTACAGATGCAGGAGCCACTCCTTTGAGATAGAAGAGTGAAAAACCAAAAGGCGGAGTTAAAAACGAAGTTTGTAGATTCATAGCGATTAAAATTGCAAACCATACAGGGTTAATTCCTAAAGCTTCAGAGATTGGAACTAAGATAGGAACAATTATATAAGATATCTCAACAAAATCAATAAAAAATCCTAAGACCAAAATCACTACCATCGTAAATATAATGAAGCCTAGTTTATCATCGCCTGGAAGATTACTCATAAATTCTGCAACAATCTCCTCTCCCCCTGTATAAGAAAATACCATTGAAAAAGCAGTTGCACCTATTAATATGGCAAAGACCATAGATGTGATTTTTACAGACTCTAAGGCAGCTTCTTTAATCATTGCAAAAGAAAAAGTTTTATAGATAAGAGCCAAAAGCACAGCACCGACTGAGCCAACTGCAGAGGATTCAGTAGGTGTTGCAATTCCTGCAAATATAGAACCTAGCACTAAGATAATAAGTGTGAGAGAGGGGATAATATCTATAAGAGCTTTTAAAACTTGCTTTTTTTTACTTCCTCGAGAAGGATTGGCTGGAATCGCAGGTGCCACATCTTTTTTCAGATAAGAGACAATTAGAATATAGAGAATATAAGAACCAACTAAAGCGAGTCCTGGCCAAACAGCAGCTTGAAAAAGATCACCAACAGGAACTTGAAAGACATCTCCTAAAATAATAAGAACAATAGAGGGAGGGATAATCTGACCGAGTGTCCCTGAGGCGCATATTGTCCCCGTAGCCAACTCTGGTTTGTATTTGTATTTGAGCATTACTGGAAGAGAGATGACTCCCATCGCTACAACAGAAGCCCCAACAACACCTGTAGATGCGGCTAAGAGTGAACCCACTAGAACTGTGGAGATGGCTATTCCACCTCTTATCTCTCCAAATAAAAAGCCCATAGACTCTAAAAGTTTTTCCGCAAGACCTGTTTTTTGCAGTACTATTCCCATAAAGATAAACATAGGAATAGCCATTAAAATAGTATTTTGCTGTATTGAAAATATTCTAAAAGGCATGTAATCAAACATTGCGATACCTTCAGACACACCTTCCATAAGACCAACCATCATCCCTGCATCAAAGCCACCATCAGTGTAGACAGAAAGGATACCTGCGATAAAGCCAAAAAAGACAGAAACAGCTCCAAAAGTAAAAGCAACAGGAAAACCTATCAGTAGCATAAAGAGCGCTGTAAAAAACATTGATATACCAATCATACTACAACATCTCCTTTCTCATTTAGAGGATGCAAGCCATTATATGTATTTAAATTTTTAATAAAAAATCCTATTGATGTGATGATAAGCATTAAAAAGGAGAGTGGAATCAGCGCTTTTATAATCCATCTATAGTGTAAACCACCAGGATTTCCACTCTGTTCCATAGAGATATATGCTTGTGTAGCATTCTCAATCGAGCTTATTCCCACAAGCAGTGAAATAGGCAAAATAAAGACAATCACTCCCATCATATTTATCATGGCTTTTTTTCTTGATGAGAGTTTATCGTAGATAATATCCACACGTACATGCCCATCTTCTTTTAAAGTATAAGCCATACCGAGCAATATAATGATGGAGAAAAGATGCCACTCCATCTCTTGCATCGCAATACTGTTTACCCTAAAGAGGTATCTCGTAATAACATCATAAAAGACATTGGCTATCATCAAAACCATTGTAATTGCCGTTATCACACCGATAATATCAGCAAATTTATCAAAAAAACGTTCAATCTTTAACAAATAATATCCTTTGTACTACTCCAAATTATCTTTGAGGTAAAGGTAATCTGACATGATAGTCCACTGTCTCGCTTTTTTCTGAAAAGCATTTTGTGAATCTACAATCTCTTTAAGTAAAGGATTTGCTTTTGTATATCCAGCTACAACCTCAGCATTTGCTTTTTTTATAGCATCCATAACCTCTTTTGGAAAAGTTTTGATTTTTATATTTGGATACTCTGTTGCTATCTTAGACCAAGCATCTGCACTCATAGCATAGTTTTGGATATACATATCATACGCACTTACTCTCATAGCAGTTAAGAGAATTTCTTGTAAATCTTTTGGAAGTTTACTAAACTTTTTCTCATTTACTAAATACTGTAATTCTGTACTTGGCTCATGCCAACCTGTGTAATAAAATGGTGCGATTTTATGAAATCCCATCTTAATATCCATTCCTGGTCCAACCCATTCCAAAGCGTCAAGTGCGCCACGTTCAAGTGAAGTATAGAGTTCACCTGGAGCAATATTTGTAACAGCAAGACCTAATTTCGCCATAACTTCACCAGCAAAACCAGGGATTCTCATCTTAAGACCTTTTAAGTCATCCAGAGCTTTAATCTCTTTTTTAAACCATCCACCCATCTGATTTCCAGTATTTCCACCAGGAAACGAGAGCATCTTATGCGGAGCATATGCTTTTTGCATAAGTTCCATACCGCCACCTTGGTAAAACCATGCATACTGTTCAGGTGCAGTCATGCCAAAAGGCATTGTTGTAAGCGGTAGAAGATTTGCATCTTTTCCTTTCCAATAGTATGAGGCAGTGTGTGCCATATCGTACTGACCACCCTTGACCATATCAAAAACACCAAATGCAGATTTATGTTTGTTGGCTGCATCAATTTTAATAATCAATCTACCATTGGACATCTCTTCAACCATTTTAGCCATGTTTTGAGGAGCGTCAATAAACGGGGAGAGTGTTGGTCCCCAAGTTGTAGCCAATTTCCAAGTATAGACTTTCTCTTTTGCAAAAGAGACTGTACTCAGCCCTGCCAATAGAACAGAAGCCAATAAAAGCTTCGTTGATTTTCGTCTAAGAATATTCATCTTTTTTCCTCATAATTGGTATCAAAATATATAACTTACAAGAGCCACACATTTTCAGAAGTATAACACATCCATACTATGCTAGAAACATAGCACAAACATAGCAATTCTAAAATCTCATCTACGAATTTCTCTTCTCTACATCTTCATGTTGATATAAGTAACAGTCAATAAATCAGGGCTTGTCTATCATGTAGTTGTAAAATATATGCCTTTTTAGCGTACTACTCTATTGTTAAAAACGAGTACAAAAACTACACTTAATTTATTGCTAAATAATTCAGTTCTTATAGCTTGTATTTGGTACTAATTAATGACACTGAGATAGCATCCAAAAATTTATATTTCCCTACAATTAGTAACTCTATCTTTATATTTCAGACCTATTAATTCAAAATGCTTTTTAGCATATTCTATCTGCCAATCTTCACGAGAACGAGAGTCCCTTTTTTTATCGCTACCTTTTGTCTCAACAATAAAACTACCCTCACTTTCATCAAGTTTCACTATGGCAAAATCAGGGTTGTAAGTGCCAAGAGGAGTTTTTATTTTAAATTTATTAGGCAGTTTAGTGAAAATCTTGTAGTCATTTGCATCAGTACAATTTATAAAATTCTTTTCAATATCCGAATCATATTGTTCAGCTTCGTAAAGCCCTTTTCTACAATCTTCTAACTTATACCCTGAAATTTCTTCAGGGAAAATATTGGCAAATTCATAATAATCATCTATCTTTTTATAAACCAATCCACTTTTGCTTAACATGGAAAACATTACATCTTCAAAAGCTTCAATTGCTTGTTTTATATAAGAGTCGCTATTTTTTATGAACTCTTTTGTAAATTTTTCTATACCGACTTTTTCAAATATTTCAATAATTGTTTGTTTTGAAAGAGCAATATGTTTTTCAATGACTGTTACAATATTTGGCAACTCCTCTTCAACATCAACCTTAGTACTTTTTGACTCACTCACATAGCCATCAAAACTACTTTCAATATTTCCAAACTGCTTTACAATCTTTTTTTCTCTGACTTCAATATTTTTTAGTTTTTCACTCACTTCATCTTTGTATTTCGTTGTATCTAAATGTATCTCATAGATAGTTTTTTGTTTAAGCTTTTCCCAAAGTTCTTTAAACTCTTTTATATCATCTTCATTATATTTTCTTTTGGCGTATTTCTCTTTAGCTAAGTTGTTTGGTTTCGTATATTGGCTTCCATTTCCATTGATATCATACTCTTGTTGCAGTCCTCTTGTGAACTCATCAAAACTCTCATTTGCTATTACGGTAAGCCTATTTATATCTTTGTCTTCTATTCTTTGTCCGCTTGAATTCACAGGAAGCCTTACGCCTCTACCAATAATTTGTCTTTTTTTCATCTGTGACTTTGTATCATTGAGTGTTGTTATAAAAAAGACATTTGGATTATCCCAACCCTCTTTTAATGCACTATGTGAAAATATAAAACTTTTACTCTCCTCAAAACTCAAAAGCTTCTCTTTGTCTTTCATTATTAAGTCATAAGTATCTTTTTGGAGTTTTCTATCACTATCACTGTTTTTAAGTTCATCGACAAACCCAGCTTTTCTTTTTGCAAAATAGTACGCATATACCTCTTTGGCATCTATAGTTTTAAAACTCTCAAACGCAACTTTGAGTCTCTCAAACTCATTTATAAAATACTCTTCCATCCAACCATTTTCAGCACTTAAGAAGTTTGCAACTTTATCTATGAAAAATAGACTCAATACTTTTATGTTTTGAAGTTTAAGCTCTTCAAACTTTCTCATATGTCGCTCTATAGCTTCACTGATTTGCTGTTTTTGAATCTCTTTTTTTACTTGTCCATTTACATCGTTTAACTCTAGTTTTAAACCATTCTCAAATTTTATAAACATATCTTTATATGATATTTCATCAACAAGAAAACCAGTATAGATAGGATTTTTTGTTTTATCTTTTAAACTATCTTCACCTTTAATTTTTACTGGTTTTGTTACATAATCATCTTTGTTTTTTACTATCAGTTCAAGTGTCGCAACAGGTTTTTTTGAAGATTTATCTATCTCTATTTTTTGTACATTTACATACACATCATTAATAGTTTGATTTTCACTCAAAGCTAATACATCTATCTGTTTTACAAGCCCGTTATCAAGGGCTTCTTTTGCAGACAAACTATAAACTAAATTATAATAATTTTTATGAGTAGCAGAGTATCTCAAGGTAAAGAGTGGATTTAGCTCACTAAGTGCTGTTTTACTTAAATCACTCTCCATATTTTGTGGTTCATCAAGAATTAAAATAGGATTTGTTTTTTGCAAACTCATTTTTGGAGTTCCTACAAACCCCTCTCTCGGCATATTAAGTACAGTTCCAACTCTTTTAAAACTATCTATTGTCATAATCATAATTTGCAAGGTATCATCTCGTATAAAGTGTTTTAAACTGCCCAATCTGCTAGAATCATATTCAAAATAATCATACGGAAAATTAAACTCATTCTTAAAATGACTTTTCATACTATCAAGTGAATTTAAAACTCCCTCTTTGATAGCAATAGAAGGAACTATAATGATAAATTTACTCCATCTATATTTGGCATAAAGCTCGAGTATAGTTTTGATATAGACAAAAGTTTTACCCGTGCCAGTTTCCATTTCAATAGAAAAATCCAAGCTTTGAAACATCAAAGATTCTTCTATATTATTTAACTTTTGTATTTGATTTAAATTGCTCAATATATCATCTTGTGATAGTAAAAGTTCATTTAAACAAACCGCTTCACCGTCAAATATATCAAACTGATTATCTTGTTTTGGTTGACCTTGAAATATATCTATAGTTGAATTTATAGCTTTTTCTTGATGGGGTTGTTTTAGGTATTTTATTTGCATTTATATTCCAAGCTTTTCTAAAAAGTATTTTAAAGATTTATTGTTTTCTTTTTGAATATCTTTTTTTGATGATAAGAATTTTTTAACTAAATCTTCTTCTGTTAATTTCTTTTTTTCATTAAATTTCTTCTTAAAATCTTCTTTTGATTTATTATCACTGTTTTCCCATGCAGACAACATCCAAGATTCTATCTCTTTTGCAACTATTGCTACCAAAGTATTTTCTAGTTTTTGAATTTGTATTTTTTCTTTATACCACTCTTTAAGTTCTAAAATACAATCGAATTGCCGATTGTTATCGCATTGTGTATCCAAATCAACTAAAATATAAACTTTTTCACATCCTCTTTTTAAAAGTCCTTGAACGTCTTTATGAATATTTTGTTTATTTAAAATCCTACAAGTCCCTTTTTTCCCAGGACTTACAACGATGATATTTTTTTTAAAGTTAAGTTTAAAATATTTTTCAAAAAAAAGTTTATCACTATCTCCTTCTACAATTAAACCTATTTTCATAACTCATCCTCTAAGTTATCTAAAATACCAATTTTAATCATCTCAATTAAATCATCTTTATAAATTTTCATAATTTTTTTAATATTTTCAATATCTTTAGCCCGTATCCCTTTTGTATCTCCGTTATAATCTCTAAACATAAAAATAATTTCATCAAGTTCAAGTTGAGATAATAATTCAGTACTATGAGTCGTAAAAAATATCTGCTTGTCATCATCTCTCATAGTCTTTAAGATATAAGATAAAACTTTCATATGTAGATGTCTCTCAGGTTCTTCAATCATCATTCCTATTGAATGTTTATTACCAATAAGTGCTGTCATAACAGCTACAAAATGAACTGTACCATCTGAAATTTTTTGAAGCTTTATGGGATAAGCTTTATTATTTACCTCTTCATTGAAGACTAATTCTGTTATAAAATTATCCCTCAATTCTAATGAGTTAATAAGTTCAACTTCGCCTATCAATGATGTTGATATATCTTCAAAAACATCTTTATCTAAAATACTTAAATACTCAGATAAGTTTGTTCCATTTTTTAAAAAATATGTATAACCAGAATTTTGTATTTCTTTAATCATATTTGGATGAAAATAATGTGAAGTGAATAATGAGCTTTTATTAAATAAAAGTCTAAAATCCAGCTGTTTAAATAAAGTTTCATTTTTCTTATCAATATTTAGCTCAAATAAAGACTCTATTAACTTTTCAGTACTTTTATATTGCGTATTAATTTTATATCTTAGAGTAGAATGATTATATTCAAAGTCAAAACTTCTATAGTTTTTCTTTTTTAAAACTTCTAAATATGTTTTATAATGATTAACTTCCTCGTTAAAATCATCAAATAACCTTGGAATAAAACCTAACTTTAAATCAGACTTGTCTATTGTGACACTTTTAATTTTATTTCCAGTTGCTAAAATATCTATAGTATGTTTTTTTGCTTTCAAATCCATACTAAATAAAAATGCCAATTCTAATTTATAATCAATGAGTTCATTTGTAAGTAGAACCATGTTTTGAATTTTGAATTTTGCATTTATTACTATCTTCTTATTATCCACATAATGAATATTTTGAATATTTTGCAAACCAACTTTCGCAATAGCTCTAGAAACATCTTGATAAATTAAAGAATCAAGAAACTCTAAAGCTTCTACAAGATTACTTTTTCCCGTATTGTTTGGAGCAATTAAACAATTAAGCTTTCCAAACTCAAACTTACTATCTTTAAAACTTTTGAAGTTATCTATATATAAACTCTCTAGCATTATATTTGACATGTTATCTCCTACAAAGTCTCTAAATCTATATTTTCTCTAAGATTTAGTTTCGTGCTATCAGTGAGAGCTTTATCAAAACAGATGAGTTTTGCCTCTTTTGGTATAAACTCTTGAATATCTGTTTTTATTTCTTTATCGAAACAAAAATAAAACTCTCGATTCTCTTCAAAAAGTTTTATAAAACTATATTTTTCTGTTTGTATTGCTTCATTTTTTGCACTTAGGCTAAACCCATTTTTCAGTCCAATTTCATAGACTATGTCGAGATGTTTTGCACCTTGCGTTAAGATGTTTTCATTAAAAACACTCATCTTTAACATCTTCATAATATCTTCAAAACTATCATTTGGTCGTTTTTTTAGCTCTTTAAAGACTTGAAAATTTGAGCTATCAAGTCTGTATGATTTAAAGCCATCTTTGTAGTCTAGTTTTTTTATGACTCTTTTAATTCGCTCTTTGGTGATGTCGCTGATTTTTTTGTATCCTGCCTTATATGCTTCACTATTTTCATCAGTAGCTTCTGGAAGTTGAACTAAGATATATTTTCTATTACCAATTTTTCCTTCTTTTTCATCTTCTTGATTTAGTTCCATTACTGCGTGGGCTGTTGTTCCACTTCCTGCAAAAAAGTCTAGAATAATATCATTTTCAATTGTTCCAGCTAATAATATTTTTTTTAATAAATTAACTGGTTTTGGAAAATCAAAATAATCATTATCAAAAAGTTCTCTTAACTCTTTTGCAGAATCACTTGAAAAACCACCATCAGTAATAATAGTTGGAAGGGTTGAACCATCTCTTACCTCTGATAAATATCTTTTTAGAAATGGTGCCCCACTTTGTTTTCTAAATCCAATTCTTCCATCATTTATTAATTGTTTTATTTTTGTTTCATTATACAGCCAACACTTATTTTTAGGAGGATTATATTCTTTGTTATCATTTGGATTTAAAATTGGAAATATACAACTTTCAGCTAATCTATTTCCTTTTCCATTCGCTGATAAATCAGATGAAGTCCATTTTCCTCTTGGGTCATGATCTGGATTATCATATTGCGAATTAAGTTTTTCACTTCTTGGCTGTAAATATAATTTTAAATCCTCAATCCTTTTAGCATAAATTAAAATATACTCGTGATTTCTACCAATTACCCTATCATTTGGTGGAGTTGCTCTTCTCTTCCAAATAATTTGTTCTACAAAATTCTCTTCCCCATAAATCTCATCCATAACTTTTCTAAGATTATGAATCTCATCGTCATCTATACTTACAAAAATCACTCCGTCATCTTTGAGCAGATTTCTACTAAGCAAAAGTCGTGGATATATCATATTGAGCCAGTTTGTGTGGCGTCTACCTACACTAGAAGTTTTAGAACTTGTGTAACCCTCATCACGAAGCTGGTCTGTTTGGATAAGATAGTTTGTGATAGTGTCTCCCCAAGTATCACTATAAACAAAGTCTCTGTCTTTATTATATGGCGGGTCGATGTAAATCATCTTGATTTTTTTGTGGTAGGCATTTTGAAGAAGTTTTAGAACCTCTAAGTTGTCACCTTCTATAAAGACATTATCACCACCCTGCATAGTTTTGTCATCATCAACTTTGAGCGTTGCATTTGACTTCTCTTTGATAATTTTATAACACTCTTTTTTACCGCTCCAATTAAAGCTGTAGTGTTCTGTTTTATTATCTTTTAGGTCAAAAAGTATATTTTTAAATTTCTCAATATTAAGTTTTCCGTCTTCAAAAATTTCAGGAAATATATTTTTTAATTCTTGAACTCGCTCAAGTTCTTTAATTTTTTGGTTTTGCATATTGTGACTCTCTAAGTTTAACAAAATAGAATTCCCACCCTTACTTTTTTGTTCAATTATATCTAAAAGTTTATGATATGTTTACTAGATTGTCAACGGCGTAGTTAAAGTAGGCACTATGATACTTAACAACCAAATTGACCCTATGTTGGGTATCGTCTATATTGAGTCATAAAAATTTTGATATTACTCTGAAAGTTTATCCCCACTATATTTCAAAAAAAGAAAAAAACTGTGATAAACTTTTTAAAAAACGGTACAAACTGAATCTAGTAACTATACGCGAGGGTTTATGGTTTATCTATCATATACCCCATGCCGCGAACGTTAATGATAACATCCTCTTTTAAAAACTTTTTGAGTCTGCTTATCTCTGCTCGGATTGTTGCATTGTCTACGATTTGTTCATCCCAGACATAGATTCTAAACTGCTCAAAGTCAACAACTCTTCCGCGGTTTCTTGAAAGAATATCTATTATTTGCGACTGTCTTTTTGTAAGCACCTGCGTCACTCCATTGAACAAAAGAGTACTATGTTCTTGGTCATAACTGTAGTTTTTTGATACTCTTAAGTGCACTCTTGGCACTTCATTTGAGAGAATAATTCTATCGAGTCGAAGAGATAACTCTTTGAGGTGAAATGGTTTTTTGAGATAATCAAAACAGCCAAGGTTATAGGCACGAGATATATCTTCAATATCAACCAAAGCACTAATATAGATGGCAGGAGCATGAATTTTAAGTGCATGGATATGTTCTAAAAATGTCAAACCATCCATATTTGGAACATTGATGTCAAGGATTAATAAATCATACGCATTTTTTTGGATAGATTCTAAAGCTTTGATTCCATCAAAAAAAGCATCCACTCTATGCCCTTTAGCTTCTAAGTACTCTTGAATGGATTCATTGAGCATTATCTCATCTTCTAACAATAATATTTTCATCATTCACCCATCATTTGAAATCTATACTTAAATGTTGTCTCTTCGTTATTTGAATCAAGAGAGATTTTCACACCCTCTTCATCACAGATTGTTCGGACCAGTCTCAGACCAATTCCAAAACCCTCTATATGTTCTTCTTCCCTATAATATGCCTCAAAAATCTTGTTTGTATCTTTTATCTCTTTGGATCTGCTTGATGCGGACATATCGACAAAAGCTCCCTCTTGAGTGAGTGTAATTGTCACATTTTCATTGGGCAGAGTATATTTTATAGCGTTTGTAATTGTATTGTCGATGATTCTCTGGAGCTTAGTCTCGTTGAAATATATATAAAGGTTTTCTGTGAGTGCAATGGCATCAAAACGTATTTTGGACAACTCTGCGACTTCAGAGAAAAAGTCGAGTCTAGAAGTTAAAAACTCCCCAAGGTTGATAGCCATTTTAGGATAAACTACCTGATCTTTTTTTACCAAGTAACTCAAATCATCATAAATATTAAAGATATTTTTTGCGGCAGCCTCTATCTTTGAGAGCTGTCTATCTTTTTTATTTTGCATCACATAGAGTTCAATACTTGTGAGGATAACACTCAGAGGAGTGTTTGTTTCATGCACCGTATATTTTAAAAACTCCTTTTGAGAGTTGAGTAAATCCTGTGAAAAAGTCTTCTCTTTTTCTAAGTTTTTATTGATTAAAATCAAGTCGGAAGTTTTTGCTTTTATCCTATCTTCGAGTCCTAGATTCATCTCTTCAAGCGTTCTTTTTTGCATGTTAATCGTTTCAACCATCTCATTTGCATGCCCTACCATTACTTTAAACTCTTTAAAAAATATGGCATGTGGATTTAAGACACTTTCGTGATAAGCATTGCCTTTGAAAAAATCTAAAAATGTTTGGATATCTCTTTGAATAAGGGTATAAAAGATTTTATATAGAGCGAGCATAATGGAGAAGAGAATAAATGCCAGCGTAGAGATAGCAATCGTATTTTTAATCAAAAGAGTATTTAACTTTTTTTGCGTCTCTGCATAATATTTATCACTTGTCTCTTTACTCTCATGCACTTTTTGTTGAGAAATAAGCGTTCTCTCATAATCATGATAATTTTCTTGAATGAGTAGATAAGCGAAGATAACAGTAAATATAAGAACAAACAGAGTTGTGAATATATTTGCTTTGTTTATCGTCATGGGTCTTAGCCGTCGTAACAAATAAGATTCGATGCGTGATGTGATACTTTTCATTTTGTGAACAATATCATTTTAATTGTTTAGCTTTTATTAATGGGTAAAGTTTCAAAAACTTCCTTAAGAATAAGTTACTATAATTTCAGAATTATTACAAAGGAATAGCAATGTTTGGAAGAAACAAATTAAAAACATACGACATAACTACAGAAGAGATAGCAAAATTCAAATGGGCTAAAGTAACCACTGCAAAAGGTGTTATTTGGATTAAACTTTTTGGTGATGAAACTCCAAATACAGTTGCAAACTTTGCACACTTAGCAAATACAGGTTTTTACAATGATTTAAGTTTTCATCGTGTAATTCCAGGTTTTATGGCACAAGGTGGTTGTCCGCACGGAACTGGAACAGGCGGTCCTGATTGGTCTATCCCATGTGAAACTGCACTTAACTCTTCTCGTCATCGTCGTGGGACACTCTCTATGGCTCACGCTGGACCAAATACAGGTGGAAGTCAATTTTTCATCTGTTTTGCTGACACGCCTCACTTAGATGGCGTTCACACAGTTTTTGGTGCGATTGAGCTCGATGACAAAGAGAGTTTTGATGTTTTAGATAGCATCAAAGGTCAAGATGCTATCAAGAGCATTGAGATTTTAGAAGAGAAATAAGCGCTCTTTGCACATGCCAAGAAGAGAGACTCTTGGCATGTGGAAACCTTAAGGAAAAAACATCTTAGTACATATCTGTTGTAGCGTTGATTCGCACTTTTTTTTAGAAAAACTCCAACACGATTATCCCCAAGAAAAACTTACTGGTTTTTTTTATGACCCCAATATTCACCCCTATTCAGAGTACCAACTCCGCTATCTTGATGTGCAAAGAAGTTGTAAAAAACTAGGTATAGATTTACTTGAAGGCGAATACGATTTTGAGGCTTGGATGCAGGCTGTCAAAGGGTTAGAAAAAGAGCCAGAAAAAGGTGCAAGATGTGAAGTCTGTTTTGACAAACGCTTTGATGTAAGTGCCCATAAAGCCCTTGAACTAGGTGAGACCAAGATGACAACAACCCTCCTCGTTAGCCCACTCAAATCTCAAGAGCAGTTAAAAAAAGCTGGAGATACTTTTCACAAAAAGCATGGGCTTGAATTTATAGCCGTCGATTATCGCTCAGGTGGCGGAACACAAGACCAAAGCCGCGTCACAAAAGAGCAACAGCTCTACCGTCAGGACTACTGCGGATGTATTTTTGGTCTGACGATGCAAAGAGAGCAGCAACACAGAGTGATGGATGAGATGTTCTCGCCTCTCTCTGGCAAAATCTTACCCGCTTCCATTGAGGAGAGGCTAGAGATGTACAAATATCGCATGGAGCTAGAAGATAAAAATATAGCCTATAAGATAATAAAACAGAAGTTTTTAAACTACCGTCAACTCAGCTTTAAAGTCACTGAGGGGAAAAATAAAACGATTCCTGCCTATGCCCTCTCCTACTCCACGCTCCCAAGAAAACAGGCGCAAGGACGTATAGAGTTTGAAGCTTCAAATATTCACTACTTTAACCGTGAAGAGATAAAATTTATCACGCTTGAGACTTTTAACTTGGCATGTGGAAAACTCTACAAAAATCTTAATGAGCTTATTTACAACCCTCCAAACTTTGAAGAGGAGTTAAAGATAAGAGCATCTTTGGCATGTGGAAATTACGATTTAACTCCTCTCATTGTCATGGAGACTTTGAGCGATGCCAAACTAACAATCCACCTCGATGCAAAAACTTATGAAGACACAAAAGAGAAAATAATCATAATCTAATATTTGTTTAGATAAAATAGCCCAAATTATTATATAAGGCGAAATACTCATGATTATGGATGTTATGGAAATACAAAAAATCATACCTCACAGATACCCTTTTTTACTCTTAGACCGTGTTACGGATATTGTAAAAAACGAAACACTTGTAGGTTTTAAAAATGTAACAATTGGTGACAATATTTTTCAAGGACATTTTCCAGGTCACCCAATTTATCCAGGCGTTATGATACTCGAAGGAATGGCCCAAGCTGGCGGAATTCTTGCATTTAAAAGCATGGATGATATGACAGAAGAGGAAGCTGCGAACAAAGTAGTTTACTTCATGAGCATCGACAAAGCAAAATTCCGTTCACCTGTGAGACCAGGAGACAGATTAGAGTACCGTATCAGTGTTATAAAACGCAAAGGTTCTATCTGGATGCTTGATGGAAAAGCTTATGTAGATGATGTACTCGTTTCTCAGGCTGAATTAAAAGCTATGATTGTAGATAAGTAAAAAGGTAAAATATTGCGTACAAGAACTACAGTTCAACAGAGTGAGGCGAACAATGCCAAATAGTAAAATTTCCCCTTTAGCTATTATAGAAAAGGGCGCCATTATTGGAAAAAATGTAGAGATAGGTCCTTATTGCTTAATCTCTTCACAAACGACTATAGGGGATGGAACGGTCATCGACCAAAACACATCCATCTATGGGAAAACAACCATTGGTAAAAACAACCATATATTTTCACATGCCGTAATCGGTTCAGTTCCTCAAGATCTGAAATTTGCGGGTGAAGATGTTGAACTTATCATAGGTGACAACAATAAAATAAGAGAGTTTACACTCTTTAACCCTGGTACAAAAGGTGGCGGTGGAAAGACTATTATTGGTTCACACAATCTTTTTATGGGTTATGTGCATATCGGTCATGATGTTCTCATCGGAAACCACTGTATCCTTGCAAATGCTGCAACTTTAGCTGGGCATGTGGAAATGGGAGATTATGCTGTTATTGGCGGCATGACACCTATCCACCAGTTTGTGCATATCGGTGATTATGCAATGATAGCAGGTGCTTCTGCACTCGCGCAAGATGTACCACCATACTGCATGGCTGAGGGAAATCGTGCATATCTTCGCGGACTTAACTTAACAGGCTTAAGACGAAACCTCAAAAGAGAGGAGATAGATGAGCTTAAACATGCCTATAAAGAACTTTTTGAATCTGGGAAACCACTTAAAGATGTGGCAAATGAACTCCTTGAAAAAACTCAGAATCATCATGTTCAAAACCTTTGTAACTTTATACTCAAAACAAAACGTGGGATTCCATATGAGAGGAAAAATGTATGATTCATAGACACTGTAGTTTTTGTGATGCAAGCGAAAGCGATGCAAACCCTTTAATAGCTGGAAATGCTGTTTATATCTGTAAGAACTGTGTAACTTCTGCTTATAAAATCATGTTTGGTGATGAGCCGCAGAGCCATGAGACACAAGAGCTTGTTGATACTGTAACCAAACTTATGACACCTAAAGAGTTAGATGCATTTTTAGGTGAATACATCATCGGTCAAGAGAGAGCTAGAAAACTTTTAAGTGTGGCAGTCTATAACCACTATAAAAGAATTTTCAAGACTAAAAATGTTTCAGATGATGATACAGAGATATCAAAATCAAATGTACTCCTCATAGGTCCAACGGGAAGTGGTAAGACACTTCTGGCACAAACAATTGCAAGAGTTTTAAATGTACCTATTGCTATTGCAGATGCAACAAGCCTAACGGAAGCTGGATATGTTGGAGAGGATGTTGAAAACATTCTTACAAAACTTTTACAAGCTGCAGATGGAGATATTGAGAGAGCACAGCAAGGGATCGTTTTTATAGATGAAGTAGATAAAGTTTCACGCATGAGTGAAAACCGCTCTATCACGCGTGATGTTTCAGGAGAAGGTGTGCAACAAGCACTTCTTAAAATCATTGAGGGTGCGCACGTAAACATTCCACCAAAAGGTGGAAGAAAACACCCTAATCAAGAGTTTACTTCTATAGACACAACAAATATTCTCTTCATCTGTGGTGGCGCTTTTGATGGTCTCGAAGAGATATTAAAAAGAAAGCAAGGAAACAATGTCTTAGGCTTTGGGCATGAGAAGAAGACCAAAGATGAGCAAAAACCTACTTTTGATATGGTTGAACCAGATGATTTAGTCTCTTACGGACTCATCCCTGAGCTCGTTGGTAGATTACCAATTATTGCATCGTTAAATGAAATCAATGAGCATGATATGGTTCGAATCCTTACAGAACCAAAAAACTCACTTGTAAAACAGTATAAAAAACTATTTTCCATAGATGAAGTTGAGTTAAACTTTGAAGAGGAAGCACTTCTTAGTATCGCAAAAAAAGCACTTGTAAGAAAAACAGGGGCGCGTGGACTTCGTGCTATTTTAGAAGAGAATATGATAGATATTATGTATGAACTCCCAGAGTACAGCGGCTATGAGGTTTTAATTACCAAAGAGGTAATTGAGAATGGTGAGAAGCCAGTGTACATCAAAAAATCTACAAAAAAAACAGCATAAGGCAAAAAAATGATATTTAATAAATTAATAGGTCTTTTCTCAAATGATTTATCCATTGACTTAGGAACTGCCAATACAATCGTAATTGCAAAAGGGAGAGGAATCATCATCAATGAGCCCTCTGTTGTTGCAGTAAAAACTGAAAGACATGGCGTGCAGAGAGTTTTAGCAGTTGGACAAGAAGCAAAAGATATGGTTGGAAAAACTCCTGGAAATATCAAAGCTATCCGTCCTATGAGAGATGGAGTTATTGCTGACTTTGACATGACTGAAAAGATGATTAGAAAGTTCATAGAAAAGGCGCATGGTCGTAGTTCATTAATCAGTCCAAGAATTATTATCTGTGTTCCTTATGGTTTAACACAGGTTGAGAGAAAAGCTGTTCGTGAGTCAGCTCTAAGTGCTGGTGCTCGTGAAGTTTTTCTTATTGAAGAGCCAATGGCAGCGGCAATTGGGGCTGGAATCGATATTCGTGAGCCTCATGGAAATTTAGTCGTTGATATTGGTGGTGGTACAACTGAAATCGGGGTTGTTTCTCTTGGTGGATTGGTGCTTTCAAAATCAATTCGTACGGCTGGAGACAAACTCGATAAAGCTATCGTAGATTATGTAAAGAAAAAATACAATCTTTTAATCGGAGAGCGCACGGCTGAAGAGATTAAAATCAATATTGGTACTGCTGCGACTCTTGATGAAGAGTTAACAATGGTTGTCAATGGGCGTGACCAAGTTGAAGGACTTTTAAGTTCAGTTGAACTCACAAGTGAAGATGCAAGAGAAGCGATGAAAGAGCCTCTTAAAGAGATTTCAGAAGCACTTAGAGATGTACTTGAAAAAATGCCACCAGATTTAGCGGGAGACATTGTAAACCATGGAATTATCCTAACAGGTGGTGGGGCTTTAATTCGCCAACTTGATAAATATTTATCTAATATTGTAAAAATCCCTGTTTTTGTTGCAGATGAACCTCTTTTAGCAGTTGCTAGAGGGACAGGAAGAGCACTTGAAGAGATAGATTTACTACAAGAACTTTTCGAAAATGAATAAAAAGCTCTTTAGCTTTTTTACAATCTTTTTTGCACTCTTTTTGGGTGCACTCTATTTTTCAAATACGATTCAAGGCCCTTTAACTTCAGCTCTTAATCAAATTAAGTCCACCTATCATAATGCAAGTGAATTTGTAGAAAACACAATTGACAAGCACTTTTTCCAAGCCAAACACATAGAAGAGTTAACACAACAACTGAGCCAATATGAGAATAATCATCTTGTAATGCAGCAGTTAGCTTCAGAAGTGAATGACCTCTTTCAAGAGAACAGTTCAAAATTAAGAACAGATCCAAAAGTTGAACTTGTACGAACTATCTCCTACTCTAAATTTGGAGACTTAAATCAAGTTTGGCTTGAGATTGATGATTATGACCCTACTAAAATTTATGGGCTTACCTATAAAGAGCTTGTGGCTGGAATTGTTATCTCACAAGATAAAAAACCACTCGCTCTTTTAAATAGGGATATTAAAAGTTCCTATGCTGTTTATGTTGGTTCAGGCTTAGCACCTGGAATTGTACATGGAAACAATGGACACAATTTGGTTGTAAAATTTATTCCCGCATGGTTTACTGTAGAAGTTGGGGATGAAGTTGTTACCTCTGGACTTGACAAAATCTTTTTTAAAGGGTTAAAGGTTGGGAAAGTACTCTCTGTCAAAAAATCACAAGGGTACCAAAATGCTATCATTGAGCCTTATTACAAAGCGAATGATCCAAACTACTTTCATATAATAAGGAGCGTCAGATGAAATACCTAGTTATTTTAATTTTAATTTTCTTTACTGCTATTGCGGAGGATAAAAAAGAGAAAATCACTCTTGGTCTTGGTCCATGGATGCAGACACAACCCTATAAAGATGTTTCGCCCATCCTAACACCCTCTCCTGTTCTCTTTTTTGACAATGGCATTGCTTATATTCGATGGACGAGATTTGGAGTGTACTTTTTAGGTAAAAAAAATGATGACTACTCTTGGGGGCTTTCTCTAACTACACAGCCAAGACCATACAGCTATAAAAGTACGGACTCTAACGCACTTACAGGAATGGAAGATAAAAAGAGTTCCTTTGAAGCTGGTGTAGCTTTTAGTCTAAAAGCAGATAAAGCCTACTTTGAGATAATGGCTATGAATGACATTTTAAATAACACTAATAGTTGGGTTATCGAATCAGAGCTTGGGTACGAGTTTAAAGTTGGAGATTTTTCACTCTACCCTAGTGCTACACTGACCTACCAGTCATCTCAGTTTACCAACTACTATTATGGTGTACAAGAGAATGAAGCAACTCCTTCAAGAGTAGCTTATCAAACAAATGCAGGCTTACAATATGGTCTTCAAACATACATCACCTACCCTTTTACAAAAGAGCTCTCTGCTTTTATCAATCTTAAAGTTGATAAACTCTCGAATGAAGCCGCAAATAGTCCAATTGTAAATGATACTTTTATCTTCTCTGGATTAGCTTCTCTTATCTATACTTTTGAGTACTAATCAACATCTCTATTTCTTAGAAAAACTCATCAAATTTTAAGTGCCTTTTGTCTATAATAAACAAATTTTTTACGCACATTTATTAAAGGTTTCAAATGCCAAAACGCACAGATATTAAGACTATTTTACTTATAGGGTCAGGACCAATCATTATTGGACAAGCATGTGAATTTGATTATTCAGGGACACAAGCGGTTAAAACATTAAAAGAGTTGGGCTACCGTGTCATCCTCATCAACTCAAATCCTGCAACTATTATGACAGACCCTGAGTTTGCAGATAGAACCTACATAGAACCAATCAAAGAAGATGTGATTGCTAAAATCATCAAGAAAGAGAAGGTAGATGCTGTACTTCCAACGATGGGCGGACAGACTGCACTTAATGTTGCTACAAGTATGTATGAGAAAGGGATGCTTGAAGGAATAGAATTTTTAGGTGCATCTCCAGAAGCAATACATAAAGGTGAAGACAGATTAGCATTCAAAGATGCAATGATAAAAATTGGTATGGATTTACCATTCTCAAAATATGCTTACAACATGGAAGATGCACTTGCAGCAGCAAATGCAATCGGTTTTCCTATTATCATTAGAGCCTCATTTACACTTGCAGGTGGTGGTTCTGGTGTTGCTTATAATATGGATGAATTTAAAAAACTTGCAGCACGCGGTTTGGATGAATCTCCAGTCACTGAAATCCTCATAGAAGAGTCACTTTTAGGCTGGAAAGAGTATGAGATGGAAGTTATCCGTGACAAAGCTGATAACTGTATCATCGTCTGTGCGATTGAAAATTTTGACCCGATGGGTGTGCATACAGGAGACAGTATTACTGTTGCTCCAGCGCTTACTTTAACGGATAAAGAGTATCAAAGAATGCGAAATGCCTCTTTTGCAATCTTAAGAGAAATCGGTGTAGATACAGGCGGAAGTAATGTACAGTTCTCTATCGACCCTAAAACAGGGCGTATGATTGTAATCGAGATGAATCCTCGTGTTTCTCGCTCCTCTGCACTTGCAAGTAAAGCAACAGGGTATCCTATTGCCAAAGTTGCAACTCTTTTAGCCGTTGGTTTTACCCTTGATGAAATCACAAATGACATTACTGGAACACCTGCCTCTTTTGAGCCTGTAATCGATTATGTCGTCACTAAAATACCTCGTTTTACATTTGAGAAATTCCCTGAAGCTGAAAATACTTTGAGTACAAGTATGAAGTCAGTGGGTGAAGTTATGGCAATAGGTCGTACTTTTAAAGAGTCTATGCAAAAAGCACTCTGTTCATTAGAGACTGGACTTTGTGGTTTTGATGAGATAGATGCGGACACTGAATTTGTGAAGCATGAAATTCGTCGTCCAAATGCTGATAGAATGCTCTATGTTGCAGAAGGTTTCCGTCGTGGTATGAGCGTTGAAGAACTATTTTCCACATGCCAAATCGACCCTTGGTTTTTATACCAAATCGAAGAGTTAATTCAAATGGAAAGTACCATTACAGATAAAATCTTACACGATGAAAATTTTATGAGAAGTGTAAAAGTAGATGGGTTTTCAGATAAAAAAATCGCGCAACTTATCACTAAAAATTCAAATCATAAAGTAAGTGAAAATGAAGTTTATAGTGCAAGAAAATCACTTGGCATTAGCTTAGAATACAATGAAGTAGATACTTGTTCTGCTGAGTTTGAAGCACTGACTCCCTATCTCTACTCAACAACAAATATCACCAAACTCCCTAACGTAAAGAATCGTGTAAGTGATAAGAAAAAAGTTCTTATTCTTGGTGGTGGACCAAACAGAATCGGGCAAGGTATAGAGTTTGACTACTGTTGTGTTCATGCAGCTTTTGCACTTAAAGAGATGGATATTGAGTGTATTATGTACAACTGTAACCCTGAAACTGTTTCTACGGATTATGACACTTCGGATGTACTCTATTTTGAACCTATCGACTTTGAGCATGTGAGAGAAGTTATAGAAAATGAGCAACCAGATGGTATCATCGTTCACTTTGGTGGGCAGACTCCGCTTAAACTTGCAGATTCACTTACAAAAATAGGTGCAAAGATTGCAGGAACACCTTCGGCTGTGATTGACCTTGCAGAAGATAGAGAACTCTTTTCTAATTTTGTAACTGCACATGGACTCAAACAACCCGCAAATGGTCTTGCGCGTACAAAAGAGGAAGCACCTGCAATTGCGGAGAGATTAGGTTTCCCTGTTCTTGTACGTCCCTCTTTTGTTCTAGGTGGTCGTGGGATGAAAATCGTTTATAGCCAAGAAGAGTTAGCACAATATATGGCACTTGCAATCTCCGTTTCAAATGAAGCACCTGTTTTAATTGACAAGTTTTTAGACCAAGCAATAGAGCTTGATGTGGATGCTATCTGTGATGGAAAGGATGTCTATATCGGTTCTGTTATGCAACATATCGAAGAGGCTGGAATCCACTCGGGAGATAGTGCATGTTCACTTCCTCCTGTAAATTTATCAAAAGAGATGATTGAGAACATAGAGCAACAAACGAAAACGATTGCACTTGGTCTTGGTGTTGTTGGACTTATGAATGTTCAATACGCTATTTTTCAAAATGAGATTTATCTTATAGAGGTAAATCCTCGTGCTTCTCGTACTGTTCCTTTTGTATCTAAGGCTACTGGTATGCCTTTGGCAAAAGTTGCTACTCGTGTTATGGTAGGAGAGAGTTTAAGAAGTGCCTTAAAATACTATGATAACTATAATATTGTCACAGAGGAGAATGGACTTTTAAAACCACACCTCAAAAACCATGTTTCTGTCAAAGAGGCTGTGTTTCCTTTCCATAAACTCTATGGTGCGGACTTAGTGCTTGGACCTGAGATGAAGTCCACAGGTGAAGTTATGGGTATTAGTTCTAACTTCGGAATCTCTTTTGCAAAAGCACAACTCTCAGCAGGCAATAAAATCCCTACTGGTGGAACATGTTTCTTATCTTTTGTTGATAGTGATAAAGTACATGCGATTGAGATTGCACAAGGTCTTCATAGACATGGCTTTAAGCTTGTTGCGACAAAAGGTACGCAAGCAATCATAGAGAATTATGGTATTCCATGTGAGCGCGTTCTTAAAATCTCTGAAGGTCGTCCAAATATAGAGGACAATATGAAGAACAATGAAATCCACATGGCAATCAACACTTCAGATAACAATACCTCTAAAAAAGATGCTATCGTTATACGTCAAGAAGTACTGAGAAAGAACATACCTTATTTTACGACACTCAGTGCAGCACGAGCAACTATTTTAGCTCTTGATGAGATGGGTAACAGCTCATGGTCCGATGTATCCGCACTTCAAGATTTCCTAGCGTAAAAGTGCCTGTCATCCTCCTGCAAACCGACACTACTGTCGGTTTTATCTCTCAAAATTCAGACAAACTTTCCCAAATAAAATCACGCCCAGCATCCAAGCCCTTTATCAAAGTCTATGCAAGCTTCAAAGATTTATTGGCATGTGGAAATAGAATTCCCCAAAATAGAAAAAATTTAGTTCGCCGCAGTAAAAAAACAACATTCATAGTAAAAAATAGAGCTTTTAGAGTTGCCAACAATTCACTTAACTCCACTATACTAAAAAACTCAAAATGGAACTTCTCAACTTCTGCAAATGAAGCAAGTAAAAAATTTGAGAGAGGTTTTTGTGAGAATAAAGCAGATATAATAGTAGAAGACAGAAATGGGTTGCAGGAAAGAAGTTCTTCAACTCTGATTCAATGCAACAAAAAAAGAATGAGGAGGGTGCGATGAGTAAATTTTTTCAAGCGTTTTTAACGGGTATGCTCTTTACATTTATTTTGGATTTTTTTATTTTTTTAGGCATCAAACAGAACTATATAGATTTTTATGAGATTGATCTCTATTACAATATTTTATTTGCCGATAATCAAAATATCTATCTTTACCTTGCGCTTACGCTAATTACAGGGTTTATTATTATCTATACCACCAGCAATAAATTTACGCTCCTCATCACTGGGACACTTTTAACACTTGCGTTTTCAACACTAATACCACCTATAGGGCATAGTTTAGGAGCAAAACTTTTTATGAAAGAGAATGCAACTCTCTACACAAAAAAGTACAGCTATACAGGCACAATTTACTATAGCGGAAGAGAGAAGGTTGTAATGTACGACAATGCTCTTCAGAAAAAAATCACACTTAATAAAAAGGAGTTAAAGTAGTGAAACATATTTCTTCAATAGCAGGCGGAGTTGCACTTGGTAGTGCTGGCGTAATGATGATGAGTATCCTTACTGGTTGTGAAGCACCACAACAAAACCAAGAGCAGCAAAACCGCTTCTTAATTATAGAACAACAGGCAAATGGCAAGTATATTGTTGTTGAAGAGATGCCAACAGATGGTCCAAGTAGAGCTATTATTCGTGAAAAAGATGAGAATGGCAACACAGTAGAGCGATTTATGAATGAAGCGGAGATGAAAGCTCTTGCAGAACAGGAGTATCAAAAGGTACAAAACGGCACTTCTGAGACGCTTCAAGAGGGTGGAGGAAGTGCAGGAATGGGCTTAGCAGGCACAATTTTAGCAGTTGCTGCTGGTTCCCTTCTTGGAAATATGATAGGAAATGCTTTGATGAACAATAAAAATTTCTCAAAAAACTCAGCTTCATCCAACAAGAGTGCCTATAGTCGCTCTGCGGCTTCAAGAGCCTCAAGCGGTGGAGCAAAAAAGAGTTTTTTTGGTTCATCAAGCAGAAGTTCAACATCTAGTAGTAGAAGTTTCGGAAGCTGATTATGGTAACACTACAAAATATAAACCCACTTGACGATGCCACGCTAGAAGAGCTTGGCTTCACTTGGCATACGGATAGTGATACAACTAAATATGTAAACGATGCCTTAGTTGAAATCTCTGCACAAGAAGCAGAAGATTACTATGAAGCTGTAAATACTATCTATGATATGTATGTTCAAGCTGCTGAGCATGTCATTAATAATGAGCTCTTTTTTGAACTGGGAATCCCTTTTAACCTTGTAGATGCAATCAAAAAAAGTTGGGAAAATGATGTACACTGGCACCTTTATGGTCGTTTTGATTTAGCAGGTGGCATAGATAAAAAACCAATTAAACTTATAGAGTTTAATGCAGATACACCAACTAGTCTCTTCGAAACTGCCCTTCTTCAATGGGCACTTTTAAAACATAACGGTATGGATGAAGAGAAACAGTTCAATAATGTTTATGAAGCGATAAGTGAAAACTTTAAAAGAGTAATTACGCTTTTTGATGATACAGAACTTTTTAATGAGAGATACGATGGCTGGAAAATTCTGTTCTCCTGTGTAGATGAGAATGATGAAGAGGAGGCAACGACAAGACTTCTTCAACAGATGGCAACTGATGCAGGTTTTAATACTGGTTTTGAGTATCTTAGTAATGTACAGTTTGATGAGAACGGAATCTCTGATGCTCATGATAATAGTTATGAGTATTGGTTTAAACTCTATCCTTGGGAGGATATAGCCCATGATGAACCAGAGCTTGCAACAACGCTTACGAATATTATGAACAACCAAAAGGCTATCATCATCAACCCTGCCTATACACTCCTTTTTCAATCTAAAGGAATGATGAAAATCTTATGTGACCTTTTTCCTGATTCACCCTATCTACTTCAAACCTCTTTTGAGCCACTTCAAGGCATCAAACAAGTCGAAAAAACTGTTTTTGGCAGAGAAGGTGCAAATACTAAGATTATCGATGCTAATGGCACACTACTAGAGGAGATGGATGGACCTTATGGCAACTATAAAAAGGTTTATCAGGAGTATGTAGAGTTTCCAAAAGATATCAATGGAGCAAAATACCAAGCTGGTGTTTTCTTTGCCTATGAGGCATGTGGAATGAGTTTTAGAAAAGGCTCAGAGATAATGGATAACATGAGTAAATTTGTAGGACATATCATCGTCTAATCGAATAAGATTTCTTTGATAACCCCGCATTTAGTTTGGGGTTATCTCTTCCTCTTTTCTCATACCCTTGATAAACTCCATAAAAAAGATTAAAAAGATTGAAAGAATCAATCCACTCACAAAAGCAACAACAACTATCAGCATCTTCTTAGGCTTAATTGCATAATCATTTGTCATTATATTACCAATCACCTCTGTATTTTTGTAGTTCTAAGGTTTCATTAAAGTCTTGTTGTTCTTCTAGTTTAGAGATTTGAATGATTTCCATACTATTTTTTTGGCTTTCAAAATTTTCGAGTGAATCTTTTAGAGTGGTAGTAGATTTTTTGTTCTAAGCTACTTAAGCACACTATAGTGACTTAAATATTTCTTAATTTCTCTTTTAAAATTATTTTTCCACTCTCGACACCTGGTTGGTCATATGCGTTTATATACATAAATTTTGCACAGACAGAAGTTAAAAGTTCATACTCATACATCAGGCTTGCAATTGCTTTTTCACTAACCCCATCGATTGTGATAACATCACATGGTATATCATTTAAGTTATTAATGCACTCTATTGTGGAGTCTGCCTGACTTTTTATAAGCGAGGAGAACTCTATATTATCAATATAATCTAATTCTTCCAATCCTTTTAGTCTCGTTGGGGGTATTTTCAAATCACTATAAAAATCATCCACCTTTATGACCGTCACACTCTTATCTCTTTTACCCTCTACAATGAGCTGTAAAAAAGAGTGCTGGTCTATGGGTCCAATAATCCCAATAGGAGTGAGTCCTTGTCTTGTAGAATTCACGTCTACTTTACCTAAACTCTCTCCCCAAAGCTGTATATACCACTTGTTAAACCCCTCTAATCTTGAAGAGTAAGAGAAGACTACATTGATATTGAAACTATTTTTATACTCAGTTAAGAATCTTGCTTTTTTAAGCACCCTTATATAAACTTCTCTACTGTTTTTTACATTGAAAAAGGCTTCATGAACTTCTTTTGCACCTAAGAGAAGTTCATCTATATCTATGCCAACTATTGCTAGTGGAAGCAGACCGACAGCACTTAAAACAGAAAATCTACCCCCTACATCTTTTGGAATTTCAAAAGTTTTCATACTATTTGCTTTTGCATAAGCATTGAGTTTAGAGTCATTCTCTGTAATAATTAAAGTATTCTCTTTGTCAAGTGTTATCAAAGAGTGTATATATTTGAAGATAGAGATTGTCTCAATCGTTGTTCCCGATTTTGATATAACTATAAAGAGCGTATCTGCCAAGTCAACTTGTTCTAGTTTTGATTTAATATCTATAGGATCTGTAGTCTCTAAAAAGTAAAGTTGTTTCGTGAGTGTTTTAGAATGTTTTAAAAACTTATAAATTGCATAAGTTCCTAAAGTACTTCCCCCTATTCCAATCACAACTATATTTTTTTGTTTTACTGAGCAAGCATACTCTTTAAACCCTTGTGTCTCTTGATTAACAAGATTATAGTAGCCTATATACTCTTTTTCTTCTACTATTTCATTAAAAACATCCTCATCGGATATCGTTGGATTAAAATTGTGTTGATAAATCATAGTGTTTCCTTCTTATAAAAATAGTTCGTTGCTTCTACAAACCCATCCACAGAGCCACAATCAAATCGTCTGCCCTTAAATTTATAAGCGATTACCTTTCCCTCTTTTGCAAGCTCAAGGAGTGCGTCTGTTATCTGAATCTCTCCGCCCTTTCCAGGCTTTGTCTCTCTAATAATATCAAATATATCTGGGGTTAGTATATAGCGTCCAATGATTGCCAAGTTCGACGGTGCATCTTTTGGGTCAGGTTTTTCAACCATATTAATAACTCTAATTAGAGACTCTTCTATCTCAACACCTGCAATAACACCATATTTATTACTATCTTTAAGTGGTATCTCTTCCACTGCTACAATAGAGCATTTATACTTTTCATACACTTCTATCATCTGAGTTAAAACAGAATCTCCCTCTTCATTATCACATAAATCATCAGCAAGAATTACAGCAAAAGGCTCATCTCCGATAAGTGTTTCTCCGCTTAGAATCGCATGCCCTAAGCCTTTCATCTCAATCTGTCTCGTATAAGAGAAAGTACACTTAGTAATTACATCGCGAATCTCAGTGAGATAGTGTTCTTTGGATGTACCTTTAATCTGATGCTCAAGTTCATAAGAGATGTCAAAATGGTCTTCAATTGCACGTTTTCCTCTCCCTGTAACAATAGCCATAGTGTCCAAACCTGCACTTATCGCCTCTTCAACACCATATTGTAAAAGTGGTTTTGTAAGAACGGGAAGCATCTCTTTTGGGATTGCTTTTGTAGCTGGTAGAAACCTTGTACCATAACCTGCGGCAGGGAAAAGGCATTTTCTTACTCTTTTATTTTTCAACTTATTTATCCTCAAAATTTTTCAATAGTGCATTTTATTATTTATAGCTTAAGTTTATAGACCTTCACGTAAGGGGTTGCAATAACTTTTTCAAAAAGAGTTGCATCATACGCTTCTAAAACCATCAATTGAATGTAAAGTGAATTATAACTTTTTTCATCCACAATCAAAAATGTGTTGTAGGAAGACATGTAGATAAGCGTAAGCGGTGCATTTGCATCCAAAAACTGAACACTCTTTTTAAACTGCATATTTTGGTCATAAGAGGTAGTTACAATTCTATGGATTCCAACCTTTTGTTTTCCAATATTTAAGCTTTGTTCCCTCTTGTTTAAAGAGATGCCAGATCCAAACTCTATGCTCTCTTTTAACTCTTTAAAGTTTCTACTTACAAAGAAAAATGGTGTCTGATTTTTTTTGCCGTTCATAAGATTTAAATTTGAAAAGAGTGTAACAGTCGGATAGATTTCCAACATTCTATAAGGCAAAAAGAAGTAGACATCTCTTGTCTTTTTTGGCATGTGGATATCTGTTTGCAAAGAGAGCAGAAAATCATTTGTATCACTGAAGCCATACTCTTTTGTCATCTCTTCTATATTAGAAAAAAGGACTCTTCTTTTAGACTCATTAAGCTCTTGATTGTTTTTTTGAATTTGAAAAGCTTTTTCCGTAAACTCTACATCAAGTCTTGCAAGTTTTGCTGAGACATCTTGCGGATTTGTGAGCATAAAACTTACAGGAAAGTTCACACTTCCACTATGTTTACCCCCATCTACAAGCGTTTTTACATCTGCATAGTATCGTATTGAATAGCCAAAATCCCACCATGAGATAGCATAATCCTCTCGCTGTGCAATGTGAGATAAATCAGTGAGCACTTGTACCTCGTCCGCATTGAAAACAGTTGGAACTCTGTAGGACTCTATATGTTTTATATTTGGGTATAAAACAGCTAGCGTCAAAGCAATCAATGAAAAGTACTTAATACTCTTTTTATCGGTAACATATCTTGTAAGTTCCGTAATCAAAAAGGCGATTCCAAATGCCAAAATTGGCACAGCATAAATCGTAAATCGGAGTCCACCGACACTTGCCAAAAAGCCAAGTCCCAGCATAGGAAGTGCAAGAAGCATCACTTTGTGTCTATATGTCAGATAGATAAAACCAACAAGAGAGAGAACAAAAGTTACACTATGCCCGCTTATACGATTTGCAAAAGTTTCAAAAGGAATTTGTCCTGCTTCTCTAATTGTTTGCATAACGCTAAAAAAGTGAAGTTTCAGACCCTCCTCACCAATATTTATAGCATCTTTAAAAACATACCCTTTTAGCTGTGCCCAGATAGGTTCAAAGCCACCTGAGGCAAAAAATAGAACGATCGAGATTGCTAAAATAGGATAAACATGTTTTTGAAATCGCTCTTGTTTAAAGATATAAAAAGCTAGTAACACGAGAGGAAATCGGATAAAGCCATCCATATTAATCATAGCCAACATCATAATTGCCAAGAGTTTATAGTTATAGAGATTTTTCTTCTCAAAAAAGAGAGCATAGACTAAGATAAGAGCAAAAAAGGAAAATTCCAAAGAGTAACTTTGAGGATACCACCATCTATAAACTAAAATATCTAAAGCTGTAATAAGCAGATATTTATCTTCATTTGTATTTATCGCCCAAATAATCGACCAGAGCAGAAACATTGGTAAAACAATGTTTAGCATATCCGTATCATAATACCCAATCATAGTACGGTTATAGTAACTCCAAGCAATCGAAGCTAAAAGTGCAGCGATGAGACCCATTTCAAGGTTCTTTAAACTTCTTGCTATGAGAATGATTGGCACAACAATAAGAGCGCTTAAAAAAGCGGGCATATAAAAGATAACGGACTCAAACGAAAAAGGTAAAACAGTTGCAAAAAATGCAGTGAGTTGTGAAACTGCGGATGTGATGGGTGACATATCATTCTCTTGAGAAATTCCACTTAAAATATCTCTAGCACCTTCAGCATAGTAGTAGCCATCATTCGTATTTATCATAAACTGACCAGCATATTTAAAAGTTTCATAATCGGAAAACTGATAGACCCAAATCATTCTCATAAGCACAGAGAAAGTAAAAGCGACGAGGATATAAATAATGGTACGTTTTGTCTCGTTAGTTAAGCTGTTCATAATATTGTATCTTTCCTTCATACTCTTTAATCTCCGCTATTTTAGCATACTTTATTGCACCCTTTAGAAGTAGCGCATATTTTTGAAGAAGTGTTTGAATTACACGCTCTCGCTTGTTTGAATCTACTAGTTTTTCCAGTGCTCGCACCCGAAATCTATCCATTCCCCAATACTTCATACTTAACTGATCCACATCCCCGCCATACTTCGTTATAAGTTTTTCATGGACGAGACCTATTTTATTTCCACATGCCACACGAAGCCACAAATCATAATCTTCACACACCTCTAAACTCTCATCAAAAAGCCCTACTTCGTCTAAGAGTTTTCTATGGATTAAAGCTGCAGAGGGGGCGATAATACAGTGAGATAGAGAGGCATCAAAAATCTCTCCACCAACTTTGTGAAACTTTTGAGGCATCTTCACTTCTACACCCTCTCTTACCCATCTCTCATCCGTATAACTCATAGCTACCTCTGGGTTCTTTTTGTGAAACTCCACCTGACGTGCTAATTTTTCCACATGCCAAACATCATCCGAATCTAAAAAGGCAATCCATTGGCATGAAGCATGTTGTATCCCCAAATTTCTAGCAGAGGAGACACCTCCATTTTTTTGGTAAATATAAGTGGCATGTGGAAAAAGGTTTTGAATTTGTGAAGTGTTATCTGTAGAGCCATCATCAATTATAATGACCTCACGAGGCATGTGGGATTGAGCATAAACAGACTTTACAGCGCGTTGTAGCACTTCATAACGGTTGTAGGTTGGAATGACAACCGTTATATCCATGCCCTCTTTACCAGACTTTGATTTCGTTGTAAATACTATCTCGCTCCACTGGAACAAAACCGCTATTTTTTATAAGTGCTGTAAAATCTTCTAAGTTGACACCATTGGCACTTTTTGCCCCTGCGGCTGAGTTTATAGACTCTTTTTCTATCGTTCCATCTAAATCATTTGCGCCAAACTCTTGTGCGACTAAGGCTAGATTTACAGTAGAAGTGACCCAGTAAGCCTTCAAGTTTGGAACATTATCTAAAACAATACGGCTGATTGCCATCGTTTTTAAAATCTCATTTGCGGTAATAGGTGCTTCGATTTTAAGATAGTTATTCTCAGTTTGATAAACAAGAGGAATAAAACAGTTAAAGCCACCCGTTTCATCTTGTAAAGCTCGGATTCTCATCATGTGGTCGATACGATTTGCCCTACTTTCCACATGCCCAAAAAGCATAGTAACATTTGACTTTTTACCGCGTTCATGCCACTTCTTATGAATCTCAATCCACTGCTCTGATGTCACTTTCCCCTTACATATAAAGTCACGCACCTTTTCATCAAAGATTTCAGCACCGCCTCCTGGCATAGAGTCAACCCCATTTTCAACCATAAGGTCAAGCACTTCATCATAAGTGATGGAGTGATGACGCGAGAGGAAATCAACCTCTGCGGCTGTAAGTGCTTTAATGTGAAGATGAGGATAGGCTAGCTTGATTTTTTTAAAAATCCCTAAGTACCACTCCAGCGTTACATTTGGGTTATGTGCAGAAACAATATGCACCTCTTTTGCTCCACGGGAGTCTATATCTTTTACGATTTCCATAATCTCTTCATGGCTCATCGTGTACTGATTTGGATTTTTTCTTGTAGCTGAGTAGGCGCAGAACTTACATACATCTGCACAAACATTTGTCGGATTGATATGACGGTTGATGTTGAAGTATGTTTTTTTACCGTGACGCTCTTTTCTTTTTGCATCTGCCAAGTCGCCAAGCTCAAAAAAATCCATATCGTAAAGGCTCAGAGCCTCGTCAAAATCTACACGTTCACCCGATAAAATCTTAGTTTTTAAATTCATTTCTTACCCTAAAAATTGTTAAATTGTCGCGAATTATATCTAAATCTATAAACCGGGTGCTTTCCACATGCTAATAGTTACATTTTCATCTACTAGTTTAAGCTGTGCCAAGTAAGCCCTCTGCCAATTCTGCTTCATCTCTTGATACTTCTCAAAATTTTCTCTCTTTGGCAGATACTCTCTCTCCCATACAACTAACTCTTTTGCGGCATCTGCTAATGAAGTATATATCCCTGCCCCAACACCTGCAGCCATTGCTGCACCAAGTGCCGTTGCCTCTGTCACTTTTGGAATTTTCACTCTACACCCTGTCACATCTGCTAAAATCTGAGACCATAAAGTGCCACGACTTGCACCTCCAGCAAAGACAAGTTCATCGATTTTTATACCGCTGAAAGCTCTGATGTTATCGAGATTTATGCCAGAGACTATCGCCGCATTCTCCTCTAGACTTCTAAACATCGAAGCACGGTTGCAAACCTCTGGGTCAATGCTCAGATTTAAAAAGCTTGGAGCCGCATGGTACCACTTGCCATACTTCATAGAGTCTGAAAAGATAGGAATAATCCCGTATGAACCCACTGGCACTTTTGAAGCTTTCTCTTCCAAAACGGCGTAAGTATCAATACCTCGTTTTTGGGCTTCAAGTTTCTCCATCTCACAAAAAGCATCTCTAAACCAGCGCATAATCAAACCGCTAAAAAAGGTAATTCCCTCTGCCTGAGAGAGTCCACTAACGACATGTGGATTGACTCTTATTCCCATATCTTTTGGAGGTGGTGTTTGACTTTGGATGTTAACCACCTGTTGCCAAAACGAACCGCCTAAAACTGCAACTTGTCCTACTTCGACTACACCAAGACCTGCAGAGCCGAGCTGAACATCACCGCCGCCTGTTACGACTTTTGTCTTTGTTGAAAGCCCTGTTTGAGACTCTGCTTCTTTCGTAACCGTTCCTATAACCGTTCCAACTTCGTGGCATGTGGAAAAGATGTTATCTTTAATACCAATCCTGCTTGCCATTTCCACATGCCAATCGCGATTCTCTAAAGAGAAGATTCCTGTTGTTCCGCCGTTACTTGGATCTGTTGCTATCACTCCACTGAGTTTGGCTAAAATCCAGTCGCCTATCATAGAGATATTTGCCACTTTTTCATAGAGTTCTGGTTTATTGTTTTTGAGCCATAAAATTCTTGGAAGTGCGCCAAGTGCAAAAGTTTGACCTGAGAGTTGATAAAACTCCTCTTCGATACCGCTAAAGTTTTCTTTGAGAAATTTTACCTCAGCCGAAGCTCTTGCATCCACATTTGCAACTGCCCAGAGCTCTTTGCCCTCTTTATCATAGAGCACGATTCCCTCACGCATACTTGTCGCACTCAGAGCGAGAATCTCATCGCCTCTAATATTTCCACATGCCAAAGCTTCTTGAATACATTCACATACCAAGAGCCAGTTCTTCTCACAATCAAAACACATAGAGTTGACAACTCCTGCCTCTTCTAAATGTGTCCACTCTTTTTGCGCAACCGAAATTTGATTCCCTTTGGTGTCAAAAATAACCGCTCTTATACTTCCTGTTCCTGCATCTATCGCCATTAAATAAGACATACTATCTCTTCAACTTCGCTTGTTCTAGTTCCCAGTACTCCATCTCAAAACTCTCTTGTAAACTTATGCTTTTATATCCACCCAGTTTATCCGCACGTAAAACTGCCATCATCGTATGCGTAACAATATCATTAATGATACTTGCTTCTTTTGAAGTTTTACCAAAACAGATAACCCCAGAATTTTTTATAATCATATAGTTTGGAGAGGGGTTTAAGCAGACCTCATCTGTTGCGAATGTATCGAAGTATCTCATATACTCCTCTTTATATTCACGCGTAGCCTCTTCAAGATTTTCTGCTTCCACAACCAAAGGAGTTCTCTTTGTACGGATAATATGTTCTGGAGTCAAAACACCTCTTGAAGCAAAAGCTTTTAAGTTTTCCTGTGAGGAGTAAAAGAGTGCGAGGGGAGATTGGTTAATGCTCAGTGCCACATCATACCCTTTCTCTTTTGACATAAAAGCTACGATTCTTTTAATGTCACACTTACTCTCTATATAGGCATGTCCTACATCGAGAGGAGCCTCTTTTTCTAAAAACTCCTCCGCTAAAGTGACTGCCGCTATCATCTTCTCATAAGATTTTTTTGCACTCTCATCAAAAGTAAAAATGCCATGATGATGCAAGATGATGCCACCAATGCTCTCCCAATCCAAGCCCTGTGTCATTCTCTCAATCGTTTGTGCAAGCAAAAATCCGGGCATCACATAAGGCACAATTAAAAAGTTAGGAAAAACTTTTTGTATATGCTCAACTCCATTCTCAGAGTTTGAGATAGTCACCACAGCATCCGCATGGGTATGGTCCACAAATTTGTAGGGAATAAGTGCATGCAAAATTGCTTCTACAGAAGGGTTTGGAGCCTCTTTGTCTAGCATGGCAGCTTTTTGTCCACTTACCATATCCGTATCACTGAGTTGTTCAAGTTTTGCCATTTTTAGGAGTGTTGCAAGTTTAACGGGAGCAAAACCCTCCTCTTTAATGGAGACTAAATCCCAACCGCTTCCCTTGACATAAAGCACATCTTCGCCATCAATTCTGCTCTTTACTGAGGTATTTCCACCACCATGTAACACCAATGCATCATTTTGACCCAATAAGTTTGAAGTATAGACTCTTAACGCTAAATCACTTTTATACTCTAATGATTTTTCATCACTCCATAAATTTTCCATTATCCTAATACTTCCAATTCATCACTATATTTATCGGCACAAAAAGGTTCATAACTTGTTTTATAAATTTTATAATGCGCTGAGGCTTTATGTCCATCAAGAGCTGCTTCATCTCTCCAACTCTCATACGCCATAAATTTTTCAGGTCTGTTTTCATATTGAAATATTTCATAAAAGATACAGCCATCCTCAGCTTTACTAGGAGCCACCATAGCACTCAAAAGTTCTTTCATTTTTTCTATGCCATCTGGCTTGGCAATAAATGTCACTCTTTTTGTGATTGTCATCTTCTCTCTCCAAATTGTCTATTATTTAATCCTGTGGATTATAACAAATTTATTCTATTACAATATAATTACAAAAAAATTAAAGATTGCAAATGGACTTACTGCTACATATTGAAAATATTATTGAGAACAATGGTTCAGACTTTGAACTCTCTAAACTTTTCAAACAATTTATAAAAGAGTACAAAGAGTCACTTCCTGAACTTTTTGAACAGAGTCAGGGAAAAGATTTTTTAGTAAAGCATACAAAAAAACTTGACTCCATTCTCTCTTTAATGTATAAAACAATTCTTCGAAGAATGTTTGGAAACTACCTTCCAATGCGTGGCTCTATTCCCATAGCCATTATTGCACTTGGAAGTTATGGAAGAGAGCAGTTGTGTGTTCATAGCGACATAGATTTGTTAATCGTTTATGAAGAGGTAGAGGGGTTTAACACGCAGCGCATCATAGAAAAACTTTTCTATTTAGCACTGGATGCTGGACTCAAACTTGGACATAGAGTACACAATACAAACGACCTTTTCAAAGCTGCGGGTGAAGATATAACCATACGAACCTCTTTGATGGAGTCGAGATTTATTACGGGTTCTGCCTTTACTTGGCACGCAACACAAAAGGAGTTAAATAGAATCCGCCTTCATAATCCAAAAGAGTTTGTCTTAGCCAAAGTCAATGAAGCTCAAATCCGAAGAAAGAGATATCCTATCTCTATGCAGCCAAACATTAAAGAGAGTGTTGGAGGTCTTCGTGATGCACAACTTATAACATGGGTGGCACAGACTATCTATGGAGTGGCAGCGCTCAAAGATTTAAGTAACACTCTCTTTGAAGATGAGGAGTATAAAGATTATCGTATCGCCTTAGAACTTCTCTTTCGTGTGAGAAGTGCACTACATCTTATTTGCAACAAACAAGAGGACAGACTTCTGCTTGAACATATGCCAAGTGTAAACAAAATGCTTGGATTTTCAAATGAGAGAAGACTTGTTAGTAAGGTATTAGAAGCACAATGGCGTATCAGTAATTTCACTCAGATATTTGTTAAAAAAATGGTACGACCCTACTTGGTAGATATGCATAATATTGGAAAATTTAGAAAAAATCGCCTCAGTAGAGGGATTTATGAGTATGATTCACGCATTCTCGCATCCTTTAATCTCAAAATTGAGTCCATCAACCATCTCTTACAAATTTTAGTCTCTCTTGCTGATAAAGAGTATCACTTTGATGCAGGTTTTTTAAATCAATTTACCTATACAACAATTACCCATCCCCTAAGCAAAAAAACCTACTCTCTCTTAAAAGAGCTTTTCAAGAAAAAGCATATGTACTGTTTTTTGAAACTTTTTTATGATGCAGGGATTTTACATCACCTCTTTTTAAATTTTAGGAAAGTGCTCCATCTTCCTCAGTTTGATGGCTATCACACCTATCCTGTAGACCTGCACTCTATCAAATGCGTAGAAGCTTTAGAAAACATAAAAGAGCCTTTTATTCAAGCGATTTATGATGAGTTCAGCGATGAGGAGAAACTACTCTTGAAGGTTGTTGTCCTTTTTCATGATACAGGTAAAGGGCGTGTTCAAGACCACAGTGAAGTAGGTGCAAAACTCATCCTCCCTTTTGTAAAAACCTTAGGATTCAAAGAGGAACATGTTGCAAGAGCTGTAACTTTGGTAAGGAATCATGTCCTTATGAGCAGTGTCGCATTCAAGCAAAATATTCATAATGAGAGAGCCCTCTATAAATTTATGTCAAGTATAGTAGATTCTAAAAACCTAAAACTTCTCTATGTTTTAACGTATGCGGATGTGAATGGTGTTGGTGAACATATTTTCAACTCTTTTAACTCTAAACTCTTAAAAGATTTATATCTCAGCTCTTTAGAAATCTCTCAAAACAGCGACAGAATTACAGATGCTAAGAAGAGAGTTATTATAGAAAAAAGAGTTCAAAACAATGAAGATTTTCAAAAACTGCCTAAACTTTTGCAAACAAAAGTTTTAAGAGTTGAATCCAATCTCTTTTTCTTTAGGCATACTCCTGCAGATATTTTAAATATTGCCCTAAAAGCAAATGAGACAAAAGCTTATAGTTATAGCGTCAAAGCATCCGCTTCACTCACTATAGAGATTTATAGAAGAATTCCATTAAATATTAGCTATCTCCTTGCAACACTTAGTTATCTAGATGTAGGTTCTATGGAAATCTTTACGCTTTTTGATGACTTAAAATACTTTAAAATAGATTTTGTGGACACCATAAGCGAGGATGAAGTATCAGCAATTGAGAGTGTAATAGAGAATGCTTTTGATATGAGTCGGCATGTTCAAATCAAAAAGATTGATATTACAAAGAGCCAGTTAAACATAGATTGTGAGCACTCACTTACACATGCTGAACTTACAATTAACACAACGAACCAGAGAGGTCTTTTAGCTTATATTATGGATTGTTTTGAAGAGTTGCAGATAAATATCGTTACGGCTAAAATCCATAGTACGAAACATAAAGTCCGAGACTCTTTCTTAATGGAAAAACAAAATGATATATGCAATAATGTCGACAAAATTTATAAACTACTAACAAATTAAACTCTTTAAAGGCTCAATATGTGCGGAATCGTTGGATATGTAGGGAAAAAAAATACAAAAGAAATTTTACTTGATGGACTCAAAGAGCTAGAATATAGAGGCTATGACTCTGCAGGAATAGCTGTTTTATCGAACAATAAGTTTGAGAGTTTTAAAGCTATTGGTAAACTTGTAAACCTACAAGAGAAAACAAAAGATTTTATCACAGAGGGTTTTGCTGTTGGAATCGGTCACACACGATGGGCAACACATGGAAAACCTACAGAACTTAACGCCCACCCACATTTAGGTGAGAACTCCTATGTTGTTCATAATGGTATTATTGAGAACTACTCTACATTAAAAAAAGAGCTTATGGAGAGCGGGGTTCAATTTTTAAGCCAAACAGATACAGAAGTCATCGTCCACCAGTTTGAGAAAAATTTAAAATCAATGCATAATGCTTTTGAGGCTTTTAGAGCAACAATACAAGAGTTAGAAGGTGCTTTTGCCATCTTGCTTGTGACTAAAGCTGAAGATAAAACTATCTTTTTTGCAAAACAGGGCTCTCCTATGCTCGTTGGAATCAATGCAGAGGGTGAAAAATATTTTGCCTCTTCTGATACACCACTCATCGGTCACTGCACCGATGTGAACTATTTTGAAGATGGGGATTATGGTTTTGTAAGTGCTGAGGAACTTAGTATTTTTTCAAAAGATGGAGAGAAAAAAGCGCCTCATTTCTCAAAACTCTCAACGGACAAACTCTCTGCTCAAAAAGATGGTTACCGTTTCTTTATGGAAAAAGAGATTTATGAACAGAGTGATGTTATCGTGGATACCATGATGGGAAGATTAAGTGATGAGGAGATTCTTTTTGATGAGATAGATAAGAGTCTCTTTGATGGCATCCATGAGATAAAACTTTGTGCATGTGGAACCTCTTACCATGCAGCATTGAGTGCTTCTTATCTCTTTGAGAGATATGCAAAGATAAAAACTTCCGTTGAAATAGCAAGTGAGTTTCGATATAGAGAGCCTATTATGACAAAAGACACACTTTTTGTTGTCATCTCCCAAAGTGGCGAAACTGCAGATACTCTTGAAACTTTAAAGATGGCAAAAAAAGCAGGACTAAGAACACTTGTTATCTGTAATGTGGATAACTCTTCCATGGTAAGACTCTCCGATGCAAGTATTCTTACGCGTGCAGGGATAGAAAAAGGGGTAGCTTCTACAAAAGCTTTTGCTACACAAGTGACTCTCTTTTGGATGCTCACGCTCTATGTTGCAAAATTAAGAGGCGCTCTTAAAAAAGAGGAGATTATCAGACAAATTTCACTTTTAAGAGAGGTTCCAGCTTCTCTCATAGTTACAGATGAGTTGCATGAAAAAATCAAACGTCTCTCCAAAAGATACCTCCATGGACATGGCTTTTTCTTTATAGGGCGTGACATCTTTTTCCCACTTGCTCTTGAGGGTGCATTAAAACTAAAAGAGATCTCTTATCTCCATGCGGAGGGGTATCCAAGTGGTGAGATGAAACATGGTCCTATCGCACTTGCAGACCCTGAGCTCTTTACAATCGCCCTGCTCCCTCAACATCTTCTCTATGAAAAATCAAAAAGTAATGTGGAAGAGCTAAGTGCTAGAGACTCGACTATATGTGCGATAAGTCCACTAGAGTTCAATAAAGCAGATGATTTTATAAAGATTTCCACATGCCGAGATTATATGCTTGAATTTTTTGAGATGATGGTTGTCGTTCAACTTATTTCACTTGAAATTTCTATCAGACTTGGAAATGATGTAGATATGCCAAGAAATTTAGCAAAAAGTGTAACCGTAGAATAAAAAAAAACATTTTATGTATACAATTAATTGTTTATAGGGTATTATCTTTTACAAATTTTCATAAAAGTGAAACTCAATGCAAACAAAATCTAAACTTCTACTGGCCGTCACACTCATGCTCCTTGGCTTAACAGCTGCTACCATCATTAATATATCTCTAAATTTTAGAGAGTACATCATCAATAGTGCTACTGAAAAGGCCAAAATGACAGCCACAATTGTAAAAGATAGTTTGACTGCACATATGGTTAATGGTATCATGGACAAAAGAGAGTATTTTTTAGATCAGATATCGAGAAACGAGGAGATTCAATCTTTATGGATTTCTCGATCTGACAATGTTATCAAACAGTATGGCAATGGGTTTATTAATGAAACAGCGCGAGACAGTATAGACAACGAAGTACTCACGCATGGAAAAATTGTCAAAAAAGTCACTGAAAATGCAAATAAGATTCTTCTTCGTGTAACGATTCCCTACACAGCGACTTCACATGCTGCTTCTGTAAATTGTCTTAGCTGTCATGATGTCAAGAGAGGGGACACAACTTGGTGCTATTAGCATGGAGTTTGACATAAGTGACATGAGAAATAGTGGAATGCTCACAATTTTAAAGATACTTGGAATTAACTTACTTTTTATTGTGGTCGTTCTTTTCCTCATCAATCACTATGTCTCTCCCTACCTCAAACTATTTATAAACCTCCAAGTCGGTATAAAAAAAGCACACAGCGGCAACTTTACACATCGTTTTAAAACTACCATTACTGGCGATGAAAAGAGCATTGTTTCAAATATAAATACACTCTTTAGCAAAATGCAGGAGACTTTTGGGGATATAAAACAGAACCTCTCCACTTTCATGCCGCCAAACTCTTCCTATTCAGATGATCCATTATATGAAGCTAAAACAATTATACATGAGCTTTCTGATATTTATAAATTTAAAAAAACGATTGAACTCGATGCATCAAAGAGCATGGTTTATTCAAGAATTGTGGATGTCCTTAAAATAAAATATTTAATTCACTCATTTGCACTCTATGAGGTCAATAATATCTCTAATACAAGAAAACAGCTGTTTTGTTCTGAGGAGTATGAAAGCATATGTTTTGAGCATGTCAATTTAGACGCTCTGGAGTGTAGAGCCAATAGAACACATAGTAATGTTATCTCAACTGAATTTATCGACCTTTGTAAAACCTGTCATGCGAATGAATTTCACTATATTTGTATTCCATTTAGCATAAACAGTGATGCATCCTTAATCATCTCTATCGCAGCTAAAGATTTAAAGGAACTTCATAAACTAAACTCCATAATTCCAAATATAGAGCACTATTTAGAAGCTGCAAAACCTGTGATTGAGAGTAAAATCCTTATGGATAAGCTTCGAGAATCTTCACTAAGAGACGCAATGACTGGGCTTTACAATAGAAGATTTTTAGAAGAGTTTATTGACCAAGTAGCCAAAGTATCCAAAAGAACGAAAGACTCCTACTCTGTTATGATGCTAGATGTAGATTTCTTTAAAATGGTCAATGACACTTATGGACATGATGTTGGTGATAAAGTTATCGTAGAGATAGGGAAGGTTTTAAAAGAGAACATTCGTGAATCAGACCTTGCTATAAGATATGGTGGAGAGGAGTTTGTCGTTTTACTCCATAATGCAAATGAAGAAGGAACACAGGCTGTAGCACAAAAGATACACGCTGCTTTTGGAGCATTAGCGTTTGATGTCGGAACAAGTGAGCCTATGAAGAAGACGATGAGTATCGGTATAGCTCAATATCCAAAAGATGGCGATACGATTTGGAAATGTATTAAGTTTGCAGATACAGCGCTTTATGTTGCAAAAACAACAGGTAGAAATAAAATTGTTCACTATCTCGCTAAGATGTCAGAGATGGAGAATGTTTGCTAGAGCTTCTGCTCAAATGGAAATTGAGAATTACTTTTTCCATTTCCACATGCCAAATTGTAAAACTATTTTTTAAGAGAGAAAACGACGCAGAGAGTGCGTCGTACTTTTAACTAGTGGCAACCACACCCTGTTCCACAACTTCCACTTTGTGCTTGAGGTTGTTTAGGAGCAGATGCTGTTGAACATGCACTTACACCAGGAGGAGTAGTAGGTTGAACCGCTCTGTTATCAACTCCGCCATTCGCATTAATCTCTTCAATCATTGCCCAAATAGATTCAGCAGCAGCAAAATAGCGCTTTGAACTCTCACAACTTGGATTTACAAATGAGATAGGTTTTCCATCATCTCCACCTGTTCTTATACCAGGCTCGATTGGAATCTCTGCAATAATTTTAGTATCAAACTCATCTGCCATAGGCTGAGATGTTCCCTTACCAAAAATATCATACTCCACACCAGTATCTGGTGCGATAAATCCACTCATGTTTTCAATAATACCAGCGATTGGAATATGAAGTTTTTTAAACATATCCAAAGAGCGACGAGAATCATCTAAAGAGACACCTTGAGGTGTTGTAACAGTTAAACCCGCAGTAACAGGTACACTTTGAGCTAAAGTCAGTTGTGCATCACCTGTTCCTGGAGGCATATCGATAACTAAAACATCCAACTCAGACCATAATATATCTCTTAAAAACTGCTCGATTGCTTTCATGACCATTGCGCCACGCCAGATGAGTGATTGTCCAGGTTCCATCAAAGAACCCATTGACATCACTTCAATACCATACGCTTTAATAGGAAGAACTTTATTTCCATTTACCTCTGGTTTTATATCTGCAATACCCATCATACGAGGGATATTTGGACCATAGATATCTGCGTCTAAAAGACCTACTTTTTTGCCTTGTGCGGCAAGTGCTATCGCTATATTGACAGATGTAGTTGATTTACCAACACCACCTTTTCCAGAACTTACCATCAAAAAGTTTTTTACTTGTGGAGCAATATTTTTCCCACGTGATGAACTCTCTCTTGGAAGTGTTGGAGCTATTACATTACAAGCAACATTAGATGCACCGATAGCTTTTAGCTCTGTTATTGCATCATCTTTAATTTGCTCTGCCACTTCAGGAGCACTGGATGTAATCTCTACATCAAAACTTACATCATTGCCATTAGTAACTATATTTTTTACAAATCCGAAAGTTACAATATCCTTGGTAAAACCAGGATATAAAACCTTACAAAGTGCAGACTTAACAATCTCTTCTGTCATTTATTTTTCCTTTAATTTATATTCAGAACTTTATCATATCTAAATAAGACAAATAATGTCTTATTTAGATAGTTTTATTTTTTAAGCTGTAGCAATAGCTAAAGCTGCTTTTTCTTCAGCTAATCTTGCATCTTCTGCTATTTGGGCAATCATTTCAGGATTATCCATAATGTTCTGCGTTATTTTATAAGAACAGAACTTTGGTCCACACATAGAACAAAACTCTGCCTCTTTAAATACATCTTGAGGAAGCGTCTCATCATGATACTCACGCGCTCTATCTCCATCAAGAGCAAGTTCAAACTGCTTCTCCCAATCAAATGCATAACGAGCATCACTCATAGCATCATCAACATCTCTCGCACCTTTACGGCCACGCGCGATGTCAGCAGCATGTGCTGCTATTTTATAAGCGATAATACCTTCACGAACATCTGCCGCATTTGGCAAACCTAAGTGCTCTTTTGGCGTAACATAACAGAGCATACTTGCTCCATGCCAACCACCTACTGCAGCACCGATTGCAGAAGATATATGGTCATATCCAGCAGCGATATCTGTAACTAAAGGACCTAAAATATAAAAAGGTGCTTCATGGCAAAGTTCACGTTGAATTTTCATATTACGCTCAATTTGATTAAGAGGAACATGTCCTGGACCCTCAATCATTACTTGAACATTCTTCTCCCAAGCTCTCAGTGTCAGTTCACCTAAAATCTTTAACTCACCTAGTTGTGCATCGTCTGAAGCATCTGCCAAACAGCCTGGACGAAGAGAATCCCCTAAAGAGAGAGAAACATCATATTTTGCACAAATATCTAAAATCTCATCAAAAGCTGTGTAAAAAGGGTTCTCTCTATGGTAATGCATCATCCACGCAGCCATTAAAGAGCCCCCACGGCTCACAATTCCCATCTTTCTTTTTGCAACTTTTGGCATTGTAGAGAGTAAAAAACCTGCATGAATCGTAAAGTAAGATACACCTTGCTGTGCTTGACGTTCTAAAACCTCAAGCATTACTTCAATACTTAAATCTTCAATCTTGTTTCCAACATCATGAAGAATTTGATAAATAGGCACTGTTCCAATAGGAATTTTTGATGCCTGAATAACAGCTTTTCGTATGTCATCTAAATCTCCACCAGTGGATAAATCCATCGCTGTGTCTGCTTTGTACTTTTGAGAAACTTCCATCTTTTCAACTTCACCAGCAACATCCGACGCGATTGCAGAAGAACCAATATTTGCATTGATTTTACATTTAGCTGCAATTCCAATGGCCATAGGTTCTAAAGATGTATGGTTAATATTTGCGGGAATAATCAATCTACCGCGGGCAATTTCACTACGAACCAATTCAGGAGAAAGCTCTTCTATCTTTGCAACATACTCCATCTCTTCGGTAATGATGCCCTGTTTTGCATAATACATTTGTGTACGAACTGCATCATTTTTTCTTTTATCAACCCATAAAGATCTCATAATATTTCCTCAATTTTTATCTGTTTACATATTTTAATAGTATTGGAAATATAATCAAATAAAGTTAATCTAATATAAAGTAGGCGGACTGAAAATATATTTCAGTTCATTCATAAAAAAAATATCACACCAATCTCACTTTCAAGATAAAAAAAAGCTTCATATGTGTATAATTTTGTAACACCTTAAACTGACAGGAGTCTTTTTGTCTCAATTGACACTTATTTTACTTGCGGCTGGAGCATCCAGCAGGTTTGAGCTGGATGTTAAAAAGCAGTGGCTAAGGGTTGGGAATAAGCCTTTGTGGCAATTTGTGGCAGATAGACTTCAAAAAACTGAGTTATTTGAGAAGATAATAATCGCTTCTTCTAGTGATGATATTGCTTTTATGAAATCCTATTGTGACTATACTTTTTTAGAGGGTGGTTTGACACGACAAGCGTCACTTAAAAATGCCCTCAAAGAAGTTCAGAGCGAATTTGTTTTAGTGAGTGATATTGCAAGGTCATGTATAAGTGAAAATTTTCTTAAAAAAATCATCTCTTATCAAAATAAAGCGGACTCAATTGTTCCCTACTTGCCTATCTCAGATACTGTTGTCTATGAAAACATTACTATAGATAGAGATAAAGTAAAAAGAGTTCAAACTCCGCAGCTCTCAAACACCTCAGCTTTGAAAAAGGCACTAGAGACAACTATTGAGTTTACAGATGAGAGTAGCGCGATAGTAGCTAACGGTGGAACAAGAGAGTTTATTTTAGGTGAGGAAGAGGCACATAAGATAACTTTTAACACAGACTTAAAAAAGTTATCTTGCTTGCAAGCTCCATCGAAAGACACCCTCAGTGGAACAGGTTTTGATGTCCATGCCTTTGATGAGAAAGGTACCATGTATCTAGGTGGTGTCAAAATAGATTCAGAGTTTGGGTTCAAGGCACATAGCGATGGAGATGTTGCCATTCACGCGCTTATTGACGCACTTTTAGGTGCTGCAGGTATGGGCGATATTGGGATGATGTTTCCAGATACTGCTAAAGAGTACAAAGGAATAGATTCAAAAGAGCTCTTAGCAAGAGTTGTCAAAAAAATCTATAATTTTGGGTTTATCATTGTAAATGTGGACATCACCATCGCTGCCCAAAAACCAAAACTAGAAGGCTATAAAGTTCAAATGAGAAAAGTTCTTGCAGAGATATTGAATATTGAGAGTTCTAGAGTAAACATAAAAGCTACAACAACAGAAAAACTTGGATTTATTGGACGAGGCGAAGGTGTCGGTGTGATTGCAAATGCAAATGTAAAATATTTTGATTGGACAGAATAGATATTTAAGTAAGGTAAGAAATTGAAAATACTGATAATAGAAAACGAGATATATCTAGCGCAGAGTATCGCTACAAAACTTGGTGAATTAGGTCATATATGTGAATTATGTACATCGACTAAAGATGCAATTAAAAGCAATAATTATGATGTTGTTCTACTCTCAACAAGTATCAATGGGCAGGACTTCAACCCTGTAATTAATACATTTAAAAACTCTATAATACTTCTAATGGTCTCTTATATTAGTAATGATACGGTATCAAAACCACTCAGTGCAGGCGCAAAAGATTATATTCTAAAGCCATTTATGATTGAAGAACTCATACGAAAGATAGATCACTATCAAGATTATGAAAAATTAAAAAAGAGAAATGGAGCGTATGAAAAATATCTCAATCACTCTTTTGCAGGTGTAACACAAGAGCATAATCACAATGCGATTGAACTCCCTCTATTTATCTTTTCTAGCTTTCAGAAGTACTCGGATGCTTTTGCATTTAAACATGCTTATACAAAAAACTTACCACTGCACTTTATTAGCTTGAGTGATCCCGATGCCATTGCTGAAATCGCACTGCTCCCTCAAAACTCTATTATCTACATCATCAATTTTCAAACACTTAAAAAGAGTGACAAGAAAGCATTTTGTGATGTGATTGCAAATAAAAAAGTGATTGTCTCAAGTACTGAAAAAGTAGAAGAGATCAACCACCCTATTCTAGAGATAAAAAGTGAAAACAACATTTTTGACCAAGGGGAAATACTCCCTATAGAAGACTATGTCAAATACATTGTTTTAAACTACCAGCATAAATTTCCTGATACAGAACTATCAAAAAAACTAGGAATATCCCGCAAAAGTTTATGGGAAAAACGAAAAAAATATGACATCATCAAGAAAAAATAAAACTCTTCTCATAGATAGAGAAGCGGCCTCAGCATTAGAGTTAGTTAAAAATGGTCTTCTATACCCCGTAACAGGTCTTATGGGAGAAAAAGAGAGCAAAGAGGTTCTACGAACAGGACTCATTAATGGCAAGACATTTCCATTCCCTTTCATTTTGGCTCCATCTGGTAAAAAAAATAAGCAAATTATTGAGACGCTTCAAAAAGGGGAAGAGGTAACAATTCTTTGTGAGGGTTCTCCTTACGCTACATTAATAATAGATGAAATATTTCAGATAGATCCAGGTGAAAGAACAAAACATATTTATGGAACAGATGACTTATCCCATCCAGGAGTCATGACAACCATAAAAAGACTTGGAAGCTGGGCTATAAGTGGAGAGTACACTCTTCTTAATCACCACAAAAATAAAAACCAAAAAGCGGTGCAAGAGGCTAAAGAGCTTATAAATGCAAAGCATACGAGCTCTCTTGTTATGGCAGTCAATCCCCTTCATCGTGCTCATGAGCGTTTAATAAGACAAACACTCGATACAACGGACTTACTAGTTATCTTTCTCCTCAAACCATATAATAGTACCAATCTCTCCTTTGATATAAGAAAAGAGGCCTTAGAGTTTTTTATCAATAATTTTTTACCAAAAAATAAAGTAGTCATCGTCCCTCTAGAAAATAGTTACATTTTTGCTGGATACAATGAGATTATCATAGATGCTATCGTTGCAAAAAACTATGGTTGTGATAGGCTGACAGTTGGACGTAATCATGCTGGACTTGGTATGTTTTATGATTGTAACTCGAACAAATCTATTATCGACAGAGTTGTCGGAATCGATATTGAGATAGAGATAGCCAGTGAATATGTCTATTGTGACAAGTGTAGAACACTCGTGAGTAAAAACACTTGCCCGCATGGACAACATCATCAAATCTCTTATCATGCTGATTCTATATTAGAACTTCTTCAGTTAGGCCTTCTCCCTCCTGCTGTTTTAATCAGAAAAGAGATCTCCTCTTTTATACTCTCAAAGCTGATTCCAAATAGGTTTAAAAACTTAGAAAAACTCTATTATGATCTTTTGCCAGTAGAGGGGCTTTTAGAAGAGCACTCTGAAAAAGATTTCTATTTAGAGTTAATGAAACTTTATCAAACAACATCATTAACATAGGAAAAAAATGAACTGGTTTTTTATAACATTGGGGTATAGCGGTCTCTCCCCAAAAGCACCTGGAACGGTCGGCACATTGGTATCTTTACCTCTTGGAATGCTGATCTTAATCTATTTTGATGCGCAAACTCTCTTTTTGGCAGCACTTCTCATTAGTGTCATTGCAATAAAAGCTATCAACAAATATGAGCTCAGTAGCGGTATTCACGATGATAAGAGAATCGTAATCGATGAACTCTCTGGCATGTGGTTTGCTCTTAGTGTTGCACCTGCTATGGGTGTAGGAATGAGTGAAGTTACAGATTTTCAAAATGGATTTCTTATTCAAAGTCTTCTCTCGTTTGCTCTGTTTAGATACTTTGACATTGTCAAACCCTCTATCATCGGAAGAGTTGATAGAGAGATGAGCGGTGGTCTTGGAGTTATGGGGGATGATATTATTGCAGGATTCACAGCGGGTCTCTTAAGTGCGCTTCTTTGGCAGGGATTTCTACAGGTTCAATCCCTTCTTTAAGATACCACAGAACCCTAAACTTGACTTTCATACTTTTAATAGTGTAAAATGTGTCATTAAAACATACAACCCTTTCCTAGAAAAAATCTCAATTACATCAAGGTACTTACTTTATGAGTGAAAACAATTCACAACAACCTCGCAAAACCCCAAAAACTGCACCTAAAACAAGCACTAAATCTCGTTCTCACACACCTGCACAAGGTGCTACTATAGATGACCTTCGTATTAAAAGTATTGAAGAGTTAGTTGCAATTGCTACAGAACTCAATGTAGAAGACCCAAATGAGCTCAAAAGACAAGATGTTATCTTTGAAATTTTAAAAGCTCAAACTGCACAGGGTGGGTTTATCCTTTTTAGTGGTATTTTAGAGATAATGCAAGATGGTTATGGATTTATCCGCTCCATTGATAAAAGTTTTAATGAGAGTATCAATGATGCCTATGTTTCAAATACTCAAATCAAAAGATTTGCTCTAAGAAATGGAGATGTTGTTACAGGTCAAGTAAGACCTCCTAAAGAGCAAGAGCGCTACTATGCTTTGATTAAAATAGAAGCTGTAAACTCACTCCCACCAGAAGAGAGTAAGAAAAGACCTCTTTTTGAAAATCTAACTCCACTTTATGCACTCGACCAAATCAAATTAGAGTACCGTGAAAAAGGTTTAACAGGTCGTATGATGGATTTATTTGCTCCTATTGGTAAAGGGCAACGTGGTCTTGTTGTTGCACCTCCAAGAAGTGGTAAAACAGAACTTTTAAAAGAGATTGCACATGGAATCTCTACAAACCACCCTGAGATAGATTTGATGGTTCTTCTTGTGGATGAGCGACCTGAAGAGGTAACAGATATGGAGAGAAGTGTCAAAGGTGAAGTTTACAGTTCAACCTTTGATATGCCTGCGAAAAATCATGTCAAAGTAGCTGAGATGGTTATAGAAAAAGCAAAAAGACGTGTTGAGCTTGGCAAAGATGTTGTCATCCTTCTTGACTCTATCACGCGTCTTGCACGTGCATATAACACAGTGACTCCATCAAGTGGTAAAGTACTCTCGGGTGGTGTGGATGCAAATGCACTTCACAAACCAAAAAGATTCTTCGGAGCTGCGCGTAACATAGAAAAAGGCGGAAGTTTAACAATTATCGCTACTGCACTTGTGGATACTGGAAGCAAGATGGATGAAGTTATCTTTGAAGAGTTCAAAGGAACTGGTAACTCGGAAGTGGTTCTTGATAGAAAAATCGCTGAGAGACGTATCTTCCCAGCCATTGACATTCTTAAGTCTGGTACGAGAAAAGATGAACTTCTTATCGGTCCTGAAGTTCTACAAAAAGTATTTATCCTTCGTCAAATGCTTCATAAACAAGACAATGAAGTCGAAGCTCTTAAATTTATCTACACTACAATGGGTAAAAATGCGACGAATGAAGAGTTCCTTGAAAGCATGAACCACAACGCCTAAAAATGAAAGTTGGTGTATTTGATAGTGGAATCGGTGGCTTAACTGTTGTTAAGTCGCTCTTAGAACATCAACTCTTTGAAGAGATAATCTACTTCGGTGATACTGCCCGTGTTCCTTATGGGATAAAAGATAAAAATACGATTATCCGTTATGCTATTGAAGCAGTAGAGTTTTTCAAAAACTTTAAACTTGACCTTATTATAGTTGCCTGCAATACAGTGAGTGCTTACGCACTTGATGAGATGCGAGAGACCTCTTCTTGCCCTGTTATAGGTGTTGTAGAAGCGGGTATCTTAGCTACAAAAAACTCCATCAGCGATAAAGATTCAAATATTCTGATTTTAGGTACAAAAGCAACCGTAAAGTCAAAAGCGTATGAACTAGGGCTCTCTAAATTAGGCTTTAAAAATCTTCAGGCAAAAGCAACAGGACTCTTGGTGCCAATTGTTGAAGAGGAGATATATAGCGGTGAAATTATAAACTCTACATTTGAGCACTACTTTAAAGAGCTCACAATTCCACATGCTGTAATTTTAGGATGTACACACTTCCCTCTCCTCTCAGATGCTCTACAGACCTACTTTGGCAAAGAGACACTTCTGATTCACTCAGGGGATGCAATTGTTGAGCAGTTAGAAAAAGAGTTTGTTTTTAAAACCAAATACAAGAACCCTCAACTCCAATTTTTTGCCTCAGAAAACCCTGAAGCACTTCGCAATATTGCTAAAAAGTGGTTATCTCTTTAAGCACCTCTTTTTTGTAACCCTACTGAAATATTTTCAGATTACACTTCTTCTATGAAAAACAAATTGCCCACGAAATGGCTTGAGAACTTAGCAATTTTAGATATAGCATTTCAGCCAATTATCAATATTCATACAGGAAAGATATATGCTGTCGAGGCTCTTTTAAGAAATCATAATAATATAGGATTTAAATCAATTTTTCATATCTTTGATGCAGTGTATGATGAGGGAATCCTCTATGCTTTTGACCTTGCCCTACGAGAAAAGACGATTCAAAAATTTACAGAGATAAATCACTACGAAGATATGAAACTCTTTTATAATTTAGATAACCGTCTTTTTGAGATGAGTGACTTTGAAACAGGTAATACTGAGAAAATACTCGAAAAATTCAATTTAAAGAAAGATAATATCTGCTTTGAGATTTCAGAACGACATGAGATTTCAAGACACTGTGATATAAGCGCTGTTTTAAGCCACTATCAACAAGAAAACTTCTCAATCGCTCTGGATGACTTTGGAACTGGTCACTCTGGATACAAACTTCTCTACAACAGTGCACCTGACATCTTAAAAATTGATAGATTCTTTCTCTCAAACATAGAAAAAAATATCAAAAAGAAGTTAATTGTCAGAAACATCATCAATCTCTGCATACAACTTGGCATCAAAGTAGTTGCAGAGGGTGTTGAGACAAAAGAGGAGTATTTTATCTGTAAAGAGCTTGGCTGTAATTTAGCCCAAGGTTACCTTGTTCAAAGACCAACACTCAATCCAATAGAGATAATCCAAAACTACGCTGACATCATTGAATTGATTAACAGCTCTAAAAGAGACTCCGCTAACGATTCAAATATAAAAAAACATCTCATTAAAGTAGCTCCAATTAACATCAGAACAAAAATGGATTATGTCGTTGAGTATTTTAAAAAGAACAAAGAGATTTCAGTGGTTCCAATTGTTGATATGGACAATGAGCCCATTGGGATTATAGAAGAGCAACAGATTAAAGATTTTTTATACTCCCCATATGGAATTTCACTTATCAAAAATGACACCAATAGCAAATCCAAACTCAAAAATCTCATTAAGCCCTGCTCTTTTACGGATGTAAATAGTGATATTGCAACTATTATAGAACTCTTCTCCAACAACAAAGAGGCGATAGGCACCATTGTCACAAAAAATTCTAAATACTATGGTTGGCTCTCTGCTAGAGCAATTATTAATATAATGAATGAGGAGAACCTCCTTTTTGCAAGAGAACAGAACCCTTTAACAAAACTTCCTGGGAATACCATGATTGAGAGGTATATTGAAAAAATCTCTAAAAGTAGAAACAATTTTATGCTATGCTATTTTGACTTAGATAACTTCAAAGCATTTAATGATGTTTATGGTTTTAGAAATGGAGACAGAGTTATCTTGTTGTTTGCAGAGATTCTAAAAAAACATTTGGCAAAAGAGTTTTTTATTGCCCATATTGGCGGAGATGACTTTTTTATTGCCATAGAGTTTAAAGAGGAAGAGAGCAAACAATTTATAGAAAAGATACTCCTTATTATTAAAATTTTTACGGAGGATGTCAAATCATTTTACTCTTTAGAAGATAGAGAAAAAGAGTCTATTGTAAGTAAAGACAGGGATGGAAATATGAAAAAATTTCCACTTTCAACTGTAAGTGCATCCGCAATATTTATAGAGCAAAAAACATCCAATCGATCTAGCTCAGATATAAACAACATTTTATCTCTTCAAAAAAAAGTTGCAAAAAATGCTTCAAACAATATTTCGATTAGTACGCTGCTTTGATAATATTTTAACCCATTAAATGCTAAAATCATTTTACTTAAAAATGGAGTATTTATTTGAAAGATAAGTCAGAAGTATTAGCAAGAAAATATCGCCCTACTAACTTTGATGAGCTTATCGGTCAAGAGACTATTTCACAAACGCTTTCACTTGCACTTGACTCCAACCGTCTCTCCCATGCCTACCTTTTTTCAGGACTTCGAGGGAGTGGAAAAACTTCAACTGCGCGTATATTTGCCAAAGCGCTTATCTGTGAAGATGGCATGACACACCAGCCTTGTGGTGTTTGTCAAAATTGTACACTTGCACTACAAAACCGTCACATGGATATTGTGGAGATGGATGGTGCTTCTTCAAGAAAGATAGATGACATCAGAGACTTGGTAGAGCAAACGAAGTATAAACCTGCCACGGCAAGATTTAAAATCTTTATCATCGATGAAGTCCACATGCTCACAAAAGAGGCTTTTAATGCACTTCTAAAAACGCTTGAAGAGCCTCCTTCTTATGTGAAGTTTATCTTAGCGACAACAGACCCACTTAAACTTCCGGCAACCATCCTAAGTCGAACGCAACACTTTCGATTTAAGAGTATTGCAACAAACAAAATTGTGGATCATTTGGCGCATATTTTACACCTTGAAAATCTACAGTATGAGAGTGCTGCACTAGAGATACTTGCAAGAAGCGGAAGTGGAAGTCTTAGAGATACACTCACACTTCTAGACCAAGCTATCATCTACTCCAAAGGGCATGTAGATGTTCAAACAGTCACAGATATGCTTGGACTTGTAGATCCTAAATTTATTGCAGATTTATTTAGTGCTGTATTTTCAAAAAACTATGCACAGTTGGTGGAGTACACAAAAATACTCGAGGATTATGAAGCGGAGATGGTTGTAGATGAGCTTATCGCCTATCTCAAAGAGAGAATGTATAATCAAGATGCTCTCTTTTCTACCCTAGTCTTAGATAGGTTTTTTAGAATCTTAAGTGACTCAAAATATCTTTTTAGTATTAATGCTGAAGGCTCCTTTGTGCTCTCCCTTATCTTTTTCAAAATGGTTGAAGCCCTTCGAATCAAAGAGGTGGACCAGATGATTGAGTCGCTTCAAAAAGAGATACAGCGCCCTGAGATATCTACCATCAAGATACAAACTGCAACACCAGAGAAAACACCTATACAAGAGGAAGAGCAAGCACCTGCTATGCCTGCTGAAGAGTTTCCACATGCCAAAGCAGAGGAGGAGACTCTTCCTAGTGAAGATTTCCACATGCCAAATCCACATGCCAAAACTTTTGAAGCACTTGTAGTAAAAATTAAAGATAGAAACTATGCGCTTGGGGAGTGTTTTACAAATAACATCAAGTTTATTTCCTACGAAGAGAATGTTTTGACATGGGAGAGTTGTGCCAATGAAGAGTGTAAAAAAGCACTCAAACATGGATATACAGTGATAAAACAACTCGTTCGAGAACTCTTTGGCTTTGAGACAAAGATTAAAGGTGTTGCTTGTTCAGAGGAAATTGAAGAAAAAAAAAATGACGTAATTCCAGTTCCTACGCAGCAAGAAGAAACCCCACAAGCAAGAGAGCAACCCTTCATACCCAACGCACAAAGCAGTTCGATGATAGAAGATGCTGAGATGGGTGGAAGTGCAAGCTGTGTCACAAACTGCACAGAAAGTGAAGACGCAACAAAAGAAATAAATGGTACAGACATCATGGAAGAGCCTATGGTTCAAAAAGCCATAGAGCTCTTTGAAGCTAGAAAGGTAACCGTTCAATCAAAGATATAAAGCTAATCATAAAAAATATCTAAACAGCAGAGCTCCTCTTTTTTGCAAAACTCCAAAATATTTTCATAAGGAATACTATTCCTTCTTTTAAGTGTCGCAAAGTTTGCCTGCGACATTCCCAAGGCTTTTGCCACATCTTTATCTAAAATTTTTATATCTTTACTATTTGCTAAATACGCTCTTAACACAGCTATGATAGAGTGAAAACTTTTCATTGGAAGTCCTACTTGTTAATTCAAGTAGCACTATAACCAAAGGAGAAATCTAACTCTAAAAATATTGCAAAATGCTATGATTTCATCATCGCTTGAATATTAAAACTAAAAGTTGAACCTTGGGCATACACAGACTCTATCTCTAAACTTGAGTGATGTGCACGTAGAATATAACTCACCATCGCTAAGCCTATTCCCATAGAGTTATCCCAACTATTTTTTTGAACCCTATAAAACTTTCCTGTAATCTTAGAGATTTCATCCTCTTTAATCCCTATTCCCCTATCTATAACGCGAACATGCGTATCATCTATAAACAGAGTCACATCACTCTGTGAGTATTTAAGAGCGTTGTCTATAAGATTTATGAGGACAAGTTCTATCATTGTTTTATCTGCATTGATAAGCGTACTCTCACCCTTTACAATAAGCTCTCTCTCTTTGTATTTTAAAGAGAGGTTTGCCATCACCTCTTCTGCTAAGCTTTTAAGGTCAAACAGGCTCTCTTTTATCTCTATATCACTGTTTTCAAGCTTCACAGAGAGTGCCAATCTATCAAGCATTTTAGATATTTTATCTCCATTAGAACTTATCTTTTCTAAAAATTTTGCACGGATTTTAGGGGAGATATCTGGGTCCTCTTCAAGCGTCTGTGCATATCCTATTATAGATGCAACAGGATTTTTAAACTCATGAGAGATTGCAGATAATATATCATTTCTCTGCTTATTCATAAGCCGTAACTTAGCAGTATATTTTCGCTTTTGTTTCTCACGGGTAGTAAGTTTTTTTACAAGGTTTTTAAGCATTAATGAGATTTGCAAAAACTCATAAAAATATTTTGTTTTTATCACTGCCCTATAATTTTTACTTGAAATCTCATCTAAATAGCTTGTAATTTGTTCTATATCATAGATAATTCTATGACTCATCAACTTTGAAATATAAAAAGCAATCAAAATCATAAAAACAAAAGCAGTTGCCAACTTTGACCATAAAGAGTAGTAGTCACGCATCACCTGAGATAAACTCATGGAGAGTCTCAGATAGATTGGTTGATTTTTATATAACGTTTTATGCACTACATATAAAAAATCAACTTTAAGAGTTTTTGAATATCTAGTAACATGTGCAAATTCATCTTTATTAGAATGCATCACTTCATAACGATTTGCATGGTTTTGCATAGTTGATTTATCTGTATTGGACTCTCCAATCACAACTCCATCTTTATCAATAATTGTCACTCTTAAAGATGTTTGTTTATGAACTTGTGCGACATAAGAGTCTAATTCATCCACTTTATCAAGCTCTAATTCCATAAGGATAATAGCATTTTTGAGATTATTTTTATTATGTTCTATAATAATATCTTTTAAAGATATGTAGATAATAATCGAGGATAAAAAAATCGTTCCTACAAAAAGAAGTAAAAACTTAAGTATAAATATCTGGTATATTTTTAGCACAGTTTATATCCAACTCCACGAATTGTCTCTATATACTCTTTTGACTTATCAGGATCAATTTTCTCTTTGAGACGATTGATTGCAACATTGACTGTACGGTATTGATAAACTTCACCATCTCCCCAGACATTTTCTAAAAGATAGTCACGATCAAGCACATTGTTTTTGTTAATGATAAACTCATATAAAAGATCAAATTCAAGTTTTGTTATATCTACTTTTTTCCCATTCACAAGAAGCGTTCTCGTATTTTTATCTAGAAGTAAATCTCTGTGTGCAAGGGAACCTTCATGGTATTTTTTTGCTGTTCTGCGAAGAAGTGCTTTAACTCTGAGTGTGAGTTCTTTCATATTGAAAGGTTTTGTTATATAGTCATCAGCACCTCGCATAAAGCCCTCTTCTATCTCTGCATCGCTATTCTTAGCACTTAAAAAAATAACTGGAGTAAAAATATTATCTTTTCGAAGTTGTTCTACAAACTCACTCCCCTCCACACCAGGAAGATTTCTATCCATCAAGAGAAGATCTATCTCCTCCTCTGCTAAGAGTTGAGAAACATTTTTTGTATTTAAAAAGCCTACCGTATCAAATCCATCTTTTGACAAAGTGTACTCTATTAGCTCTAATAAGTCCTCTTCATCTTCTACAATTACTATCTTTGCACTCATAAACTGCCCTCTATTTTGATATAATATTGTATCGCAAATAGATTACATAAGTGATACATGTTAACGTTAAATTAACAAAAAACAGATTATAATATTTAAAAATTTTTGGAGGCTTGCTATGTTTGTATCGTCTTATAACACTTATATTCATACAAGCGCTAAAGATAAGGCTATTCAAGAGAAAGATACCTCTTTAAAAAACAGCACTTCTTCCTTTACTCTAAAAGAGAGTGAGACCACAGAAGTCCCTCTTGTAAAAAGTTTAGCTCTGCCTGTTAATTATGTTTTGAGTAATAAATCTTTTGGAACTAAAATAGAACTAGAGAGACAAAAGCAAGAACTTGCACATCAAGAGGGTGAATTAAGTAAGTCAAAAGAGCTTACACAAGAGTTCACAAGCTTCTCAAGCATAAAAAAAGCACAAACAGCATATCAGGATAACTCAAAAATATTTTCATTTTTTAGAAAAGCCTATCCTGCACAGAGTCAAACACCAACTGTTGACAAAAAACTTTCACCTGAGATTCAGAATATCAAAGAAAAAAACATTCGCCATATAATGGTAAACACCTATATTTCAAATGAGAACTACTACAAACGCACCGCTTAAAAGATTACGCTTCCATCCACGCCTTTGTCTCTATCACTCGTCCATCATCAAAATATTTTAGCTTAAATGCATTTGAGCAGACCCCATCACTAAAATCCATAATAGCAACTTGCAACACTTTTTTACACTTTTTAGGGATGTCAAAGTGCCCTTTGATTCCAGTAAGAAACTGTTTAAGTGGTACTTTCTCATCCATACCTATAACATTATCTCTGCATCCGCTGAGTCCAATATCTGTAAGATATGCAGTCCCTTCTACTATTTGAAAATCATCTGTAGAGACATGAGTATGTGTTCCTATAATGCCACTTACTTTGCCTTGAAGGAGAAGAAGCATTGCTCGTTTTTCACTTGTAGCCTCTGCATGAAAATCTATAAAAATATTTTTCACACCTTGGGCATGCAGTGCTTCCACAGTCGTAAGTGCACATCTAAATGCATTGTCAGTATAAGGCATAGCGTAGTGACCCATCAAATTTAAAACTGCGAGTTTCTCTCCCAAAACTTCATAAACCTTACATCCAGTTCCTGGAACTTCACTTGGATAGTTATGTGGTCTTAAAATCTCATGCGAATCTAAAAGAGGCAAAATATCTTTTTTATCCCAAGTATGATTTCCACCACTCATCACATCAATTCCACATGCCACTAACTCATTGGCATTTTTTGCAGTAAGCCCGAATCCATGGGAAGCATTTTCATAGTTTGCAATAACAAAATCTACTGCATGTTCCTCTTTGATTCTCTTTAGATGACTCTTTATCATCTCTCGTCCAGGATTGCCTACTATATCTCCTATAAACAGTACTCTCATATTTGCACTCCCTTTGATTTATTATTTCTTAGATAAGAGAGCGTGGCTTTTATAATGTCATCATCATCTTTACTATCTGATTTTATTGTCTCTTTTGACTCATTTAAATAGGTGAACGTTATACTTTGCCCATAATTCATAATAGATTTAATCTCTCTCTCCAAACTAAGCAACTTAATAACCATCAACTCAAAGAACTGTTTTGTAGGAGTATCAGGCTCTGCAAACCTATCAATAAGCTCCTCTTCAATCTCATACACCTCAAGTGGCTCTTCACACTGGGAGAGTCTTCTGTAGAGGTCTAGGCGGAGTCTATCTTCTTTTACAACATCATCCGAAATATAAGCTGAAATCGTAAGCTTTATATCTACTTTTGCTTTTTGAGTTTGCGCGGTATTACTAAGAACTTTGATAGCATCTTCAAGCATTCGCAGATAAAGAGAGTAGCCTATATTTTTAATATGCCCACTTTGTGCATCTCCGACCAAATTTCCACCACCGCGAATCTCTAAATCATGGTAGGCTAAAACGGAGCCGCTTCCCAAAAAGGAGTTCGATTCAAGCGCTAACAACCGTTTTTTTGCATCATCGGTGAGGTTCTCTTTATTTTTCACTATAAAATAAGCAAACCCCTCATTATGCCCACGACCAACACGCCCACGAAGCTGATGCAAATCTGCCATACCAAATCGATCTGCTCCATCAACTATAATAGTATTGACTCTTGGCATGTGGATTCCAGACTCTATAATAGAAGTTGCAAGCATTAAGTCATACTCTCCTGCTTCAAACTTCAAGAGTTCCTCTTCTGTTTTAGCCGCTGTGATTTGAGAGTGTAACATCACGACTCTCAGCTCTGGCAAGAGTGCTTTAAGCTCACCGAGTTTTATCGGCATGTGGTCAATCGAGTTATGCACATAAAAGAGTTGTCCTCCACGGCGAAGCTCTCTTAAGATAACTTCTTTGATTAACTTCTCTTCATACTCTTTAACAAAGGTACGAACCCCTTGTCTCTCATTTGGAGGCGTTAAGAGCTGTGACATTGTTTTAATAGAACTCATCGCCTGATTTAAAGAGCGAGGGATTGGGGTCGCACTCATCGAAAGAAGATGGACATTATGGTAAAGCTCTTTTATCTTCTCTTTTTGTTTTACACCAAACTTGTGCTCTTCATCGATGATAACAACTCCAAGGTTTTTAAACTCAAGTCCAAAAAGAGCATGGGTCCCAACCACTGCGTCTAAAGCTCCACTTGCCAAAGCTTTTATAACATTTGTTTTATCTTTTGTACTTACAAAGCGGTCAAGCTTGGCTACTTTGATCCCTAAAGCATCAAAACGCTCCGCCAAAGAGCGATAATGCTGTGCAGAGAGAAGCGTTGTTGGAACGATGAGCGCAGATTGAAAACCTGATTTATACGCTGCAAAAATCGTGTTCATTGCAACTTCAGTCTTTCCGAATCCAACATCACCGCTAAGGAGTCTATCCATAATGTGCCCAGACTCCATCTGAGAGATGATTTCGTTTATAGATTGTGTTTGGTCTTCTGTGTAAAGAAATCCTGCTTGAGATTGGAACTCTTGCAAATCACTTTTACTCACTGAGATTTTAGGTGATTTTATAAGCGCTCGTGCGGCGGCTGTGTTTACAATGGCACCTGCAATCTCAAAAAGTCGTTTTTTAACTTTATCTTTTAGTTTTGCAAAACTTCCTTTGCCTAATCTATCTAAAATCGGCGTTGTCCCGCCTGAGGCTATGTATCTATCTATGAAGTCAAGATTTTCAACTGGCAATAAAATTTTATCGTCGCCCACATACTTTATGACAATGAAGTCTTTAATCCCGCCTAATATCTCTGCTTGCTCTATCCCTTCAAAGATTCCAACGCCATAATCTTCATGAACAACATAATCCCCATTCTTTAAATCATCCAATAAGATTGCACTTTTTCTTCGTCTGCGTTTTGTATCTGGTTTGTTGAGCGAAATGACCAACTCATCTTTTGTGAGTATATTTAAAATATAGGGAGCATAAACGATGCTAATATTTTCTAGTTCAAAAAGCCCAGCTTGTTTCAAAGAGGCTTTATTCGCGCCAATAACAGTTATTTTTTTATTTTTATGTACTTTTAAAAGAGAATGAACATCTACAACAACTATCTCTTTAAACTCATCCGATTGCGGCAAAATTTCAAGATTGAAAGCCTCTCTTGAGAGTTGTGGATTATTGATTCCGTATGCATCTTTTAAAAGATTATCTAAGTTGCGCGAGAGTTTTACACATTTTCCCTCTAAGAAATTATGTGCATGCTCCTCAAGATACCAAAATCCTAGAGAAGAGATATCTTTGACTAAAGAGTCAAAGGGAGAGTTTTGAACCCTCTTGTTTAGTGCATCAAACGCACTCTCATCTAAAGAGTAAAATGCAGCATCTATCTTAAAACTATCGAGCTCCTCTTTTTGTGTTCTTTGTGACTCTAACTCAAAAAACTTTATCTGCTCTATCTCATCATCAAAAAGAGATACTCTGATAGGAAACTCTGCAGAGGGTGAATAGATATCTAAAATATCCCCTCTATGAGAGATTTCACCCTCTACTTGTACCATATCTACAAAGTTATAGCCCCAAAAGAGCATCTGCTCTTTAAAACTTTTTAAATCAAGTTTCTGCCCAAACTCTAGAGTTGTTGATTGCAATAGCTCCGCTTTTGGCATGTGGAAAAGAAGTGTTTTAAGAGGAGAGATAACTAAAGGTTTTTTCTTGGCGGCGTTATAGACTCTTAGTGCATTAAAGAGAAGATGCAACTCCTCTTTGTACGAGCGTAAATCATCTCCAAAACTTGGACGAAAATCAGGAAAAAGAAGAACTTCTTTATTAAAAAACTTTGCTACATTTGCAAGTTCGAGTGCTTCTTTGGAATCTTCACAGACAAGAAGTTGTAACTCTTGATCTGTAGAAGTTTTAAAGTATTCAAATAAAGAACTTTGAGACATGATTTTCCTGAGAGTAAATTATAGAGAGTAAAAGAGGGAATCTCTTTTACTTTATTTTTGGATTTTCTGTTTGGTCGAGTTGTACTTTTGCAGAAGGAAGCTCACTATTTTTAATAAGGCTATGTCCCTCAAAAAGACCTTTTGCTTCGATAACTAACTCATTTGATTCTATTGTGCCATTGACTTTTCCAGCAGCTTTAATCTCTACTCTAGTCGCACTCACTTTCCCTTCAACGACACCTTGAACCACTAATCTTTGTGTGATAATATCACCGCGAACATGTCCATTTTTTCCTACATTTACCTCTTTTTTAGAGGTAATTACACCTTCGAATTCACCATCAACATAGAGATTGCAAGAGAGATTCATTTCTCCTTTGATTGAGGATCCTGATGTAATGATAGTAGTGTTTGTGTCGGTTTTACTACTTTGATTCGAGCTGTCGCTGCTATTAAAGATTGCCATGGTATTTGTGTTTCCTTTTCAAAAATTTCATTATAGTTTTTGATGTTCCATTTTATAAACCAAAAGGGGTTAATCGCTCTAGAAATAAATCGTATCTCATAATGGAGATGCGGACCATTACTCATGCCCGTATTCCCTGTATAGGCGATAAGGTCACCCTTTCTGATAAATTGACCTGATTTTATCACAATTTTGTTTAAATGCCCAAAATAAGTTCTAAATGCATAGTTGTGCTCGATAATAACTAATCTTCCATAGCCACTTTTGTTATGAAGACCTGCATATTCTACAATTCCATCCGCTGTAGCATAGACAGGTGTATCCATACTTGCTTTCATATCACTGCCACGATGAAACTCTCTTGTATTGAGTGTAGGATGAATTCTATATCCAAATTTACTTGTAATCCCATTGTACTCAATAGGCGAACCACTTGGTACATATTGAAGAAGTGTTGACATCTGTTCTGAGTTTAGTTTAGTGATGTTCGCTCTGTCAAGAAGCGGTATATCCTCTGGATGAGAGAGCCCTATCATAAGCTCTATCTCTGATAAAGAGTCAGAGACTTCGACTAATTCATCTTTTTTTTCATCCAAAGCTTTTTGAGTCTCTGCAATACTTTGACCTAATTCTAGATTTTTTAACTCTAGATTTTTATAAGCAAGCTCCATATCAAGGCGCTTCTGTTCAATCTTGTCCACAGAGTAATCAAGATAGAGGATTGTCCCCACAGCTGAGAGAGCAATAAAGCCTAAAAACATCAAGGAGTAAAGAATAGCTCTTTTAACAAAACGATGAAGATTAAATTGCTTAACGCCATTGTCATCATGCAAAGTAAGGGTAAAGCGATTATTCATATTGCTCTCTTAAAAAAGTTTCTACAACGCTAAAAGAGCCAAAAACAAGATAATCATTTTCTGGCTTTAACTCTTTGAAGTGTGAGAATTGTATCTCTAATTCATTTAAAGCACTTTGAAGATGTTCGACTAATTCGATTCGAGGTTCATCCACATCTAAAATTTCCACATGCCAAATGATAGGTTTTAAAATTTGAAGTATCGCTTTATAATCTTTATCTTTATAGCTGTTATAAATTAAAATAAATTTTCTGCCACTTAAAGCCTCAGCTATTGAAGTCGCGGCTAAGGGATTATGCCCTACATCAATAAGAATGTTTTTTGCAATTTTACTTAATCTTCCAAAGAGTCGTGCGTCCTTAAAATCACTTGGAGTATAGGCAACTCCTAAAAATTTCAATGCACTGATGCTTAATTTCAAGTTTTCCTGCAAATAGTTTTCTAAAGATAACTCTTTAGCTATTGTAGCTATTTTTTCTGCATCCTCACTCTCTAAAAACTCCTCTACAGTATAAACTTTTGCATCTTTTTTGGAGGCAATATTTTGAGCAATGCTCTGTACTTCTTTAAATTTCTGTTTTGATAGAATAAGATTTTTCTGCATCGCATTGAGCTTTGTAGTCGCTATCTCTTGGATAGATTCGCCTAAGAAAGCCTCATGATCCAAGTCTATAGGTGTAACGAGCGTTAAGAGTTTTGGAAAGATTGCTGTTGCATCATACTCTCCGCCAAGACCAGCTTCCAAAACTACATAATCACACTCTTTGTAAAGAAGCATTGCCAGAAGCGTTGTGTACTCAAAATAGCTAAGCTGCTTTGCATCCTCTGTCGTTAAAAGAGATTGCAACTCTTGATGTGCCCTATCTAAGCTGCTGTTACTCACATTCGCACCATTGAGCCAGACTCTTTCATTGAACTCTAAAATGTGAGGAGAAGTATAGTGCCCTACTTTAAAGCCCTTTGCAAAAAGAGCAGAGGCTAAGAATCTTCCTGTCGTTCCTTTGCCATTTGTACCGATAATATGTACTATTTTTGCGATTTTAAAATTTTCTTTTATTTTTTCATATACTCTTGGCATACGTGTATAATCTATCTCATTATAATAAAGGGGTTTCTCTTTTAAAAAAGCATGCAACATAACTATTTGTACGCCACCTGATTGCGTCCATCTTTTTTTGCCTTATAAAGATACTCATCAGCAGAGTTAAAAGCATGTTTCATTGAAGTATGTTTCGCTCGTTCTGAGACTCCACAACTCACTGTAACATCGATTCTCTCTTTCTTATACATAAAACGTGCTTTTTGAACTTTCTGTCTTACTTTTTCTGCAAACATAACTCCGCCTTGCGTACCTGTATCACTTAAAAGTGCGATAAACTCCTCTCCACCGAATCGACCTACAATATCTACGTTTCTAGCTTCGTGTTTGAGTATTTTTGCAAATGCAGTAAGTACCGCGTCCCCAGCATCATGCCCGAACTTATCATTGATTCCCTTAAAGTGGTCAAGGTCAAACATAACTATAGAAAAATTACGCCCATATCGCTCAAACTCAGACTCTTTGAGTTGCATAAACTCATCTAGAGCTCTTTTATTATAAAGTTTAGTTAAAAAGTCCTCTTTAGACTCCTGTCTAACAGCTGCCAACTCCTCTTCAAGCGACTTTACTTTCATGCTTAGAACGAGGACTTCATTGCTATGTGTTTGCAAATCTTTACTAAGAACTTGAGTATTTTCTTCTAATGCTTCTGCAATCGTAAAAAGTTTTTTATGTGCCAATTTAAAGTTGCCACTTGAAATTTCACTATAGGACTCTAGTTCCCTTTTTATATCTTGAATTTCAACAGTTGAGTTATCCGAGCGCTCTATCATTGCGATAAGTCTTGTTGATAGCTTATCAAGCACATTATCAAGTGATTGAACCATCTCTTTCACTGTTCGTTTATCAAGAGCTATTCTTAATGAAATTACTGATCTAATTTCAGACTCAATACTAGCAGAGTCAAAAACAGCGGGATCTTTTTTCATTCTCTCACTGAGCGAAGCAATTGTTTCATTCACACTCGAAGCGATTGAGGGGACAAAAGAGGCAACAAGTAGCGATGCAATTTTTGATAAACTTATAGCACTTGAAGATGCAGCACTGCTGTTTGGAATCTGAAGTGATTCTACTGTTTTTTTCAAATCAGTCGTATCTATGGTTCCTAAACTTTTAAGCATTGTTAAAAAGGAGTCATCATAGGTCGTGATAAAATTAATCCACAACTGTCTAAACTGATCTATCTGTCCAACAGTTGGGCTCGAGTTGAGGAGTTCTATACTTCTTTGAGCAAGAGCTGAAGCCTCTTTGTTATGTAAAACTTCAACAACTTGTAAAACCCTCTTTGTAAAAACAGTTTGAGACTCTAAGGTTTGAGTACATTGGGAGGGGTTTGTTCTATTGAGCCTAGAGATAAGGAAACGAACGAGTTCACTCATTGTGCTTATTCTATATTGGGTAAGCTCTTTTTGAAACTCTGCATTTAATGTTTTAGTGAGATTTTCAACATGATTGCAATCTCCTACATTCATCCCTGCTTTTTTTGCCTCTTTACAAAATGCTTCTGCATAGAAGTCTGGTGTTAAAAGCTTTCCTTCAAGTTCTAAGCGCTTGATAGAGTTTTTTATTATTGCTTGTATTGTCATTCTTCTTCCTTCTTATTTGCGCGTGCACCCTCTGCTGAAACTTGTGCAATAAAAGATAAAATCGCCTTTGACGCACTAAATTTAATAGCGTCAAATCTCTCTTGATCTGTAACAACAGCATTTGGAACAACTGCAAAATCATAGGTTCCGCTTGCACTATAGGCTTTACTTAAACCATTATGATGTCTTATGATATTGAGTGTGATACTCATTCTGTATGCAATAACATATCCATCTCTATTATATTGAACAGGTGTATATGAGGGAATACCAATACTCAAATCCAAATGTGTTTGTGCCTCTGCACGGTTCGTTAAAGAGGCGTGAAACACTTCAATAATTGCACTATCTACTGCATCTTTTATAATCACTGTGTTTTCTGGATCTTGTACAGAGATAACAACGCTTGTACTAATTTTTTCTCCCACTACTGAGCGAGAAAACTTAGAGCTTGGTTGGTATCCACATGCCGAAAAAAGCGTTAATATGAGAAGCGTGCTAAGAAGCGTTCTGGCATGTGGAAATAGATTCAAGATTAGCCTTTTACGACGATGTTCACAAGTTTTTTAGGTACAACTATCTCTTTGATAATTGTCATACCCTCCAACCATTTAGAAGCGCTCTCTTTTGCAAGTGCAATGATAGTTTCATCGCTCTCACCGAGGGCAACTTCAATCTCACATCTTCTTTTTCCATTGATAGAGACACCTAAAGTCATGCTATCTTCTACGAAAACCTCTTCTAAAACACTCTGCGTTGTGAGATTGTTGAGTGAAAAATATTTTTCACTTATCTCAGAAGCAACATGAGGAATCACAGGTTCCATTATTGAACAAAGTATCCAATACCCCTCACTCCAAACATCTTGATTCTCTTGCGTGTTAAGAGCGTTCATCGCTTCCATAACACCTGCTATCATAGTGTTAAAAGTGTATCTCTCATTGTAAACATCATTTGCACGAACGAGTGCTTCGTACACTTTTTTCCTTGCAAACTTCTCCTCTTTAGAGAGAGATGCATGGTCGATTTTAGGAATCGTCTCACTTTTTTGCACCTTACTTGAACGCTCATAAAATCTTTTAATAAATCTGTAAGCGCCCTCAACTGCGCTATCATTCCACTCTAACTCTTGGGTCGGAGGTGCAGCAAAAAGTATAAAAAGTCTTGCAGTATCTGCACCATATTTTTCTATGATGGCATCAGGGTCGACTGTGTTGCCCTTAGACTTGCTCATCTTAGCGCCATCTTTGAGCACCATTCCCTGCGTAAGAAGTTTATCAAACGGCTCATCAAACTCGATGTAACCTAAATCACGAAAAACTTTTGTGAAAAATCTTGCGTAGAGAAGGTGAAGAATTGCGTGTTCAATCCCGCCGATATAGTGGTCAACGCCCATCCAGTACTTTATCTGCTCTTTTGAAAATGCCTCTTTTTCCCAGTTCTCAGGTGAAGCACAAAAACGTAAAAAGTACCATGAAGACTCAACAAAAGTATCCATAGTGTCAGTTTCACGAAGAGCAGGTTTTCCACATGCTGGACAAGAGCAGTGTTTCCATGTTGGATGATTATCCAAAGGATTGCCCTCACCTGTAATCTCAATATCCTCAGGAAGAGCAACTGGGAGATTCTCTTTTTTCTCCATAACGATTCCACAATCTTCACAATGCACAAAAGGAATAGGCGCACCCCAATATCTCTGACGGCTTACACCCCAATCTTTGAGTTTATAGTTGGTTGTTTTTTTACCGATTTTATTCTCTTCAAAATAGTTAATGATGTTGTACTGAGCTTTTTTAGAGTTGAGCCCGTCAAATTCGCCTGAGTTAAAAAGCTCTCCGACTTCTGTAAATGCCTTGTCTGCTTCAAGCTCGCCCTCAAGAGGTTTAATAACTGCATTTATAGGTAAGTCATACTTTTTAGCAAAATCAAAATCTCTCTCATCATGCGCAGGAACTGCCATAACAGCACCGCTGCCGTAATCCATAAGTACGAAGTTCGCTATCCAAACTGGAACTTTTTTTCCTGTAAGCGGATGAATAACATCTAGTCCAAGAGATATTCCAGCTTTCTCTTTTTGTCTATCGATAGAAGATGTAGTTTTCATCTTTTTAATCTCTGCAATAACATCATTAGATAACAGAGAGTTCTCAATCATATAAGTAACTATCTCATGCTCAGGTGCAAGTGCTGTATAACTGACCCCGTAAATAGTATCTGGACGAGTTGTAAAGACATCAAAGCTTTTAAAAGTGCTGTTGAGTTTTACAGACGACTCTTCATCAAAAAACAAATCAAAGGCTAAACCGTTTGATTTTCCTATCCAGTTCTCCTGCATAGTAAGAACCTGCTTAGGCCAACCACCTTCAAGTTTTTTCAAATCATCCAAAAGTTCATCGCCATACTGCGTGATTTTGAAGTAGTACTGGTTCATATCTTTTTTCACGATTGGCGTATCACATCTCCAGCAACACCCCTCAACAACCTGCTCATTTGCTAAAACAGTTTGATCATGCGGACACCAGTTGAGCATCCCTTTTTTACGGTAAAGCAGACCTTTCTCGTACATATCGATAATAAAAGCTTGTTCAAACTTTGTATAGAGTTCATCGCTTGTTGCAAGTTCTCTCTCACGAGAGAATGAGAAACCAAGAGAGTAGAACTCGTTTTTCATATAGTCTATGTTGTCATAAGTCCATCCCTTAGGGTGTGAACCGTTTTTAATAGCTGCATTTTCAGCAGGCATTCCAAAACTGTCAAAGCCTATAGGATGGAGTACATTTTTGCCTTGTTGGCGGTGATAACGGGCAAAAGCGTCGCTGATAGAGTAGTTTCTCACATGTCCCATATGAAGTCTTCCACTTGGGAAGGGAAACATACTTAAAATATATTTTTTCTCTTTAGAAAAATCATCACTTGGCTCAAAACTTTTGTTTTCCTTCCAAAAGTTCTGCCATTTTTTTTCTATAGTTTTTGAGTGATAGTCCAACAATATCTCCTAGTATTCATCATGAGTTTTAGAACTCTCAATATATACAAGACCCATAGAAAAAATATTTGCTATTAAAGCCCCGATAGTTAAAGCAATAGCCCACTCTTCATTTCCTAGAACAGCTAAGTAGATAAATGCTGGTATTAGGTGTAAATCAGCTACAAGTGACGAAGCTAAAAGCTCTGCTGAGAGAAGGTTTCTCACACCAATCTTTAAAAATGTAGAAACAAGATTTAAACTTCCTGCAACAAAGAGTGAAACAGCACTATGCTCATATAAAAATCCCGCTATAGATGTTAAACTCATTAGTGAGAAAAACACATAAATTACTTTACCCCAATCCATACTATATCCCTTAATTTTACTTTATAAAATGAAGGGAACCCCCTACATTTATTTGATAACGGTAACGGAAGTATACCCTCAAGGGGCACCACGATTCCGCTACCTACGCTATCGCTAAGATTTCCTCGGCGGAAAGCCCACGACACTACTCTTTTTTGTTATTAAATTAATTGAAGGGATTATACAAAAAGTATCTTAAGGAGTGTCTGAAAAAAAAAGCCCTGTTTTGAAGTAAAACTTCAAAACAAGGAAGAGGAATTATAACTTTAACTGATTTTACATCACGCCTGATTCGTACTGAGCGCGTATTCTCTCTTTCTCTGCTTCTCTTTTTGCCTTATCAGCCAACTTGTTATGGTATTTTTTAACATCAAAACCAAAAGCCAAAAGTATAGGTGAAGCTACAAAAATAGAGGAGTATGTACCCACTACAACACCAACAAGAAGTGTAAATGCAAAAGAGTGAATAATCTCACCACCAAATATAAAGAGCGTAAATACAACGAAGAAAGTCGTGAGGGAAGTAAGTGTTGTACGTGCTAAAGTACGTGTAATAGACTCGTTGATAGTATCTGCTAACTCTTTTGTTCGTGAGTCAGTAACACCCTCGCGAATACGGTCAAATACAATGATTGTATCATTAAGAGAGTATCCTAAAATTGTAAGAAGTGCCGCCAAAACATCAAGATTAACATCCAAGCCTACAAGCGTTATCGCTCCAAGAGCGATAGAGACATCATGGATAAGTGCAATAATAGAAGCAAGGGCAAATCTCCACTCAAATCTAAAAGCAACATAAATCAAGATTCCAAGCACAGCTAAGAGAAGAGAGGTAATCCCTTTCTCTTTAAGTTCACTCCCAACTTTTGGACCTACTATATCTACACGACGAATCTCATAATTGCCCGTATCTTTTAAAGCCTCACGCGTTACATCGCCGATATCAACTGTCACATCTCCAGTTGTTGTTTTCATACGAATTACAACCTCTTCTGCTGAACCAAATTCAGTGACAGAAGCACCTGAAAAAATCTCATTTGACTTTAATTTTTCTCGCATTAAATCAATAGGAGCCGTTGTGTCGTATTTAACCTGAACAATCGTTCCACCTGCAAAATCTACACCGTAATTCAAGCCTTTAATCGCTAAAAGCAGAAGTGAAGAGAGCACTAAAACAATAGATAAAACCATAGCCATTTTAGACTTGCCCATAAAGTTAAATGTTTTTGTGTATTTAAAAAATTCCATAATTAGCCCTTAATCCCGAACCAAAAATTGTTGTTTTTGCTCTTTTGAATTTTTGTTTCTAACATCTGGTAAATTCCATGTGTACCTAAAATCGCAGTTACCATTGAAGCTAAAATACCTATGCTTATTGTTATTGCAAACCCTTTAATCGCGCCCGTTCCATACGCATAAAGAACAACCGCTGCAATAAGTGTTGTAATGTTTGCATCTAAAATTGCTCGCATCGCGTTTGAATAACCCTCTTCTATTGCTTTATGCATGGACTTGCCCTCATAAACCAACTCACGGATTCTCTCGGAGATAATAACATTCGCATCGACTGCCATACCGACAGTTAAAACAATACCTGCCATTCCTGGAAGAGTCAGTGTCGCGCCAAAGAGTGACATAACGGCTAAAATTATAAAGAGGTTGGCAATCAAAGCAATATTTGCAATCACACCAGCCATTTTGTAATAGACAACCATAAATATAATAACTAAGATAAAACCGCCGATGAGTGCTACCATACTCGCTTGAATACTATCTGCACCTAAACTTGGTCCAACTGAGCGTTTTTCCATAAGATAAATCGGAGCCAAAAGCGCACCTGAACGAAGTGCAATCGCCAAATCTTTAGCTTCCATAACAGTGTAACTTCCAGAAATCTGACCTGAACCACCACCGATACGCTCATTGATATTTGGAGCAGAGTAAACTTTTCCATCTAATACAACAGCTAATCTTTTTCCAACACTTTTACCAGTAAAATCACCGAAAATCTCAGCACCCTCAGCATTTAACTTAAAGTTAATCAGAGGTCTGTTGTTTTGGTCAAAGCCCATCGAAGCATCCGTGAGCATATTGCCATCAAGTACAGGAATCTCATGCACAAGATATTTAATTGCAGGATTTTTCACATCTTCTAAGATGACATCTCCATAGAGTGCCGCATCTATATCATTCATAGTATGCACACGCGCAGTTCGCTCTTCATCCACTGCCATAAGCTCAAGTTTCGCGGCACGAGAGATAAGTTCTCTCGCACGTTGTTCCTCTTCTTGAGTTTTAATCCCTGCAAGTTGAACAAGAATCTTCTCTTCACCTTGACGTGCAACAACTGGCTCCGCTAAACCAAACTGATCAAGTCTGTTACGAATCGTCTCAATCGCTTGATCGATTGCCTGCTTCTCAGTTTTCACAATCTCTTGGGCAGTTAAAGAGAGAGAAAAGCTATCGTCGTTTATGAGTGCCTCAATACCTTCCATCTCATCTAAAAATGCTTTCACAACTTTGACATCATCTACATCTAAAAGCGAGAAGGTGATTGTTGTTTCATCAAATTTCAGACTATCTACGAGAATATCTTTTCTGTCACTAAAATGTTTAATACTTGCAGCAATGGATTTAATACGGGACTTGGTAGCCTCCTCTGTTTTTACACCTAAAAGCATGTGCAAGCCACCTTGAAGATCAAGACCTAAAGTAACTTTTTTTCCATCTTGGAGTTGCAGAAGAGAGGGAGCTGAGAAAAATATTCCAAGAACTATCGCGAAAGCGAAAATAACTATGCGATAATTAAGCTTCATCCTCAAACTTCTTTATGATAGAGTCTTTCGTTATTTTCACTATTACATCATCGTTCATTTTTATACTTAAAAAGTTTTCTTCAATTTTATGTACAACTACAATAAAACCACTGCTAGTGATTACTTTATCACCTTTTTTAAGAGCTTCTATCATCTCTTTTCTTGCTTTAGCCTCTTTTTGTTGCGGGCGAATAATAACGAAGTACATAATTGCGATTAAAAACACAAATGGTAATAACTGACTTATAATTTCCATACTCTAGGGTATCCTCTTTGATTAATTTGCAGGGATTATACAAAAATTACATTAATATACGACTGAATAAAAAATTATTTAATTTCGTGGTTACTTATCGTGCTCGGTATTGTGTTACCACTTGCCTGCATTTGCAATGCTTGGGGATATTTCACATAATGTTCTCTCACAACTTCTGCAAGTTTTACTTTCGTTGGAACATCCACAGCACCTCCATCATCGATTGCATTTGCAATATTTTGTACAAGTTCATCTTGTGGAGTTTGCACTCTCTCTTGCCATGATTGTAACAGCTCTTTATCTATAAAACTCGGGAGTGAACCCATAATTCCAACATCGTTTTGATTATGAATCAGGAGTCCTGAAGTTGTTCCTCTATCGAGTGTTAAAACCTGAAAAAGGTAGAGTGTGTGATACGCTAACTGCGCTTTTAAATCCTCTTGGCTTACAACTGTTCTAGTTGCAAAAGCTGCATCTATAATATCGATATAGGTATCAATAACGCCCTCTCCAAATGATTGCGCAAAAAGAGCGTCCTCTTCATTGCTTGCAGTTTTATAATTTTCAAGATAGAAGTGACTCACACCTCTATGTCTCTCAAGTGCAGGAATATCAAAATATTTATTTCCTTGCAAAGACCCCTCTTCATATCTACTCTCTGATAGTTTTTTCAAAGCATTTTCAAAAACTGTTTTATCATTTTCATCAACGATACTCGGATTTAAATCTGCCATCACACGCCAGTAAGAGCTGTTGTCTCTTAGCTGCGTTAGGCTAATATGGATATGAATCGAAGGAACATGAGGATTTTTAGGATGAATAATAGTTGAAATGGCAGTCGCACATTGAAGATTTTTATCTGCCATGTCATCATAATGGACTTGAGAAACATTGACGCTTGCTGTGTTAAAAAGTTTTTCATCACGTGCTTCAAACCTACTTCCTCCACCATGAAACCCATTATCTCTGAGCCAAGTAACTTCTTGAAACTTTTTATTTTCCCCTCTTTTTTCACTTAAAGCGTCTAACTTATCTACAAATCTTTTTTGTAAACTTCGAACTAATCTATAGGCATCTTGAGCATCTTTTGACTCTGACATAATCATTTTCATTAACTTGGAACCCTTTTTTTTTGCCTTATTCTATCATATTAGATTTATCTTTTACTATCAACTATTTTCTTGTATAATCCCGTATGATAAAAAAACTACTCAATATTAAAAATAATATAAGCACTTTACACTTTGATTTGGCATGTGGAATTGCTACAGCACTTCTCTTTTCTGCCTTTATCTATTTTGAGCATTTTGGACTTACAATTAAGATAGTCAATACACTCTTTGGTCTCTCAGCTATGGCACTTTTTCTTTATATCCCTAAAAGAGCAGTGCTGATTGCAGGATTTTTGATTGGTATTTTATGGTTTTACTGGATAGGGTATAGTTTTAAATATAATGGTGTCGGCTATCTCACACCCTTTGTTACACTTGGATTTGCACTTATTTACATGCTCTTTTTTGGTGTTTTGTCACTTACCGCGAAGGTTTACATTCGCGCACTTCTCCTCTTTGGACTTAGTTTTTTTGAACCTCTAGATTTTAACTGGCTCCAAATCGAGCTTCTCTTTGTTGAGAGTTATATTGGTGTTTTCAAATACCAGTTAGCGCTTGTATTGTTAGCTCTGAGTCTGCCTAAATACCTAAGCACACCCTTTAAGTATGCACCGCTTCTTTTAATTTTTTTCGCTTTAAACTTCTCTCCTGCCATTCAAAAAGATGCACCGCTTAAAATCAAACTCATAAGCACAGATATAAAACAGGATCAAAAGTGGCTCAGAGAGTTTAAACATCCGATTTCTCAAAGCAACATCAATGCGATTTTAGGTGCAATTGATGAAGGGTATGATGTCGTTGTATTACCTGAATCCTGTTTCCCTCTTTTTATGAATACCCATCCAAACTTGCAAAAAACGCTCACAGCACTCTCCTACAAAATTTCCATCATTGCTGGTGCACTTCTTCATGAAGAGGGAAATCACTATAATGTGACCTACTTTTTTCAAAATGGAAAGGTTGAGATTGCGAAAAAGATGATACTTGTTCCCTTTGGAGAGTATGTTCCTCTTCCAAAATTTGCACAAAAAATAATTAATGATTTCTTCTTTGCAGGGCAAGCTGATTTTATGACAGCAGATGCTCCTACAGACTTCATCATCAAAGGTGTGAAATTTAGAAGTGCCATCTGTTATGAGGCAACGTGTAAAGAGCTTTATGAAGGAGATGTTGATTTTCTCATCGCCATCAGTAACAACGCTTGGTTCGCTCCTTCTATAGAACCGACCCTGCAAAAACTTTTACTCAAATTTTATGCAAGAAAAAATGCGACTACTATCTATCATTCGGCTAACTGGCGTGGCACGGGTGTTATAAAATAAAATTTAAAAACTCTAAAAAAGGTTGATTCAATGATTTACGCATATAAAGGTACTTTACCTAAGATTGGAGAGCAAACTTGGATTGCCGCTTCTGCAGATGTTATCGGAGATGTGGCATGTGGAAAAGATTGTTCTATCTGGTTTGGATGTGTTGTTAGAGGCGATGTCCATTATATAAAGATCGGCAATCGTGTGAGCGTTCAAGATTTGAGCATGATTCATGTGACACACTATAAAAAAGCAGATAAAAGCGATGGTCACCCGACGATAATCGGAGATGATGTCACCATCGGTCACCGTGTAATGCTTCACGGATGTACTATTGAAGATGCCTGTCTCATCGGTATGAGTGCAACAATTCTCGATGGAGCAGTCATTGGTAAAGAGTCGATTGTAGGTGCTGGTGCATTGGTTACTAAAAATAAAATATTTCCTCCACGTTCACTCATTATGGGAAGCCCTGCAAAAGTTGTAAGAGAGCTAAATGAGGATGAAGTCAAAGAACTTTACGCATCTGCTTCAAGATATGTAGAGTTTAAAAACAACTATATAGAGTAATTTGTACATGCCAGACTTTTTTATATTTGCAGACATTATTGGAATCATCGCTTTTAGTATAAGTGGCTTTCTTATCGCGATAAAAAATGATTTAGATATATTGGGAATAGTCATAGCGTCTGGGCTTACAGCACTTGGCGGTGGTATCATCAGAGATGCGATACTTAGCTCTACACCCTTTGCATTTACCTCTTTATACCCTGCCCTCACACTTTTGGGAACAATTTTAATCGCTTATATTTTTAAGCTCTATAAAAAACCTTCGATTGAGAGAAAATGGATGTTTGTTGTGAGCGATACAATAGGTCTCGTTGCCTTTAGTATCACAGGAGCAATTTTGGCCATCCATGCAGAGTATAATTTTTTTGGTATCATCATCCTGAGTTTTATCACAGCAGTTGGTGGTGGAGTCACCAGAGACATCATGATAAATCAAGTTCCAACGGTCTTGATAAGTGATTTTTATGGCTCTATCGCAGTTATAGTAGCCCTCTCCTTAGCAACACTTGAAGCGTTGAACAGCTTAAATGAAGTCACGCTTTCAACCGTGGCAGTTTGTTCTATAATTTTAAGACTTATTGCTTTTAAAAGAGGATGGAATCTGCCAAGACTAAACTAGGTTTGACAGTTAAAATAGTCAAATCAATTCAACTAATAACTAAGTGTTAAATTAATAATTGGTCCATGAAATTCTGTGTTAAATTCAGTTATTAAACTATAATTATCACTATTGGATGCTTTATTTGCGCTCGTTACTATTTTGTTATATCTATATCCAACAGTTACTCCATAGTCAAAAGAGTCTTTTGACTTTACTTTATATGCGTACCCAACAAGTACATCATAATATTGAGCATCACTCTCAGCATAGTATTTGTTTAGAGCTGCATTTGTGGTACTTGTTGGAGAGAGTTTTCCAATACCATAAGATGCAGAATAAACTAGCCCATTATAATTTGTTTTAACATCCACGATTCTTTTGTTATCTAAGACCACTGTGTAAAAACTACCCTTATAGTTAATATCATCTATTCCTGAAATACCTGCCAATGTTCCATCACTATTATCTATAAGATATAAATCTTGTGGTACCTCATACTCATAACTTCTATACCCAAAGCCTAAGTAATCATTAAAAGGATAGATAATGATATCTGCAATATTAAGAGTAGTTGCAAATGAACCATCGCTTGTAGCTCCATCAGAGGCTCTTATTGCATTTATACCCCCTTTAAAGTCGGCTTTAACATACTTCATCTCTACATTAATATATGGAATATAGTCTAAAAGAGAGATACCAATATTTAATCCACTTGCTTCATCAGCACTAGAGGATGCTGATGCTTTATTATAATATTCAGTGCTCCAACTTAAGTATTTATACTTTAAATTCAACTTCATCACATACGCTAAACTGCTCTCAATGTTATAAGTTGTATTGATAGCATCTGAAGCATTTTTGAGCATATCTGAGGCAGTTGAAGCTTGATTCCAAGAGATATACCACATACCAGCATCTACAGAGAGCATACTCTCCTCTTGTTTTGAAGGAATACCAAACTCACCCAAGATACTTTCACTTTCAGAGCTTAAAAATGCAGAGACACCTAGTTCATCTAAGAGCCCTTCATTCGCAAAACTTACACTTGCACAAACTGCCAAACTTAAAACGATTTTTTTCATATTTTCCCTTCGTATAATAAATTAACCAACCAAATATTATAAAATGGTTGAGTTCAATAAAGACTCATGGTTTTCACAAAAGCTAATAGCAAACAAGTTTTTTTCCTTTTTGGACTTATGTACCAGCACATTA
>Ga0210006_1000063_pt1 | contig 84550 bp, 85 predicted proteins | sample CryGey02umfilter_2_FD_185452 | JGI IMG/M metagenome (GOLD analysis project Ga0210006, IMG submission 185452) | Groundwater microbial communities from aquifer in Utah, USA - Crystal Geyser 4/10/14 0.2 um filter (SPAdes) (version 3) | ecosystem: Environmental > Aquatic > Deep subsurface >... | reverse complement strand
AATGCATTACAAGACAAAAAAGTTACCTTTTATACTTCAAATTATGTATTTGCTGAAAGTGTAACGGTCATAAGTCAACGGATCGGAAAAGATATCGCTTTGCAATTTATAGAGTCGTTAAAAGCAAAAGGAACTTTATTCTCCACTATTTGGGTAACGAAAGAAATAGAAGAAGAAGCGATCAAAATTTTTAAAAAACAACAATCAAAAAATATAAGTCTTGTGGACTGTAGTAATATAGCGATTATTGAAATAAACAAGTTTGATGGAATATTCAGCTTTGATCAAAATTATAAAACAAATAAAATCCACCTGGTTGAGGAACATATTTAATATTAGGTGCTGATCAAGACTAAAAAGCTCATCGTCGATGGGGTGGGGAGGGTGGCAAATCGACGATCTCAAAGCTACTGTTGAGAAGTTGAAGAAGAAGTAGTAAAATATTTTTATGAAAATGAAAAAAGTTGCTAATATTCTCAGTTTTGATGTGATTTTTGAAGAAGCCAAAGAAGGTGGGTTTACCGCCTATGTGCCACGTCTCCCCGGCTGTATATCAGAGGGTGATACGTTTGAAGAAACAAATACGAATATTAGCGAGGCTATCTCTGCCTATCTGGAAAGTTTAGCTAAAGATGGAGAAGAAATTGCCGATGATAATCATACTTTTTTCATTGGAAAAGTGGAGATTCCTTTCTCAAATTTATCAATTGCTCAATGAGTAGAGTTCCTTCTCTTAAACGAAAGGAGTTATTAAAACTTCTTCTGAGACAAGGACTCTTTGTTCACCACCAAAAAGGCAGCCACATTGTTTTAAAAAGCAGCATTGATCCCTCGAAAAGAATTACCGTGCCCATGCATAATAAAGATTTAAAAATAAAAACACTTTTATCGATACTTAAACAAGCTGGTTTAACTAAAACATTCCTTTTGGGAAAATAATAGTCGCTGATCAAGACTAAAAAGCTCATCGTCGACGGGGTGGGGAGGGTGGGCAGATTGAGGAACTCCAAAAGGTAGTCAGAGAGCTTAAGAAATAATACTACCCTCCTGACTTAGGACATTTAGTGTCCCCAAACTCCCAATATTTCTAGAAGTTAGGAAAAAACAATAAAGTTTGCCGACGAATTAGCACATTTCTCAAAATCATCGCCTCACAATCAGGTCAACTACTCAGTATGAAGGCTTTATCCAACGAAACTGATACAGCTTTTACCACAATTCAAAAATATTTGAGTATTTTAGAAGAAACATATATCATCAAATTAGTCTCACCATACAGCCACAGCGCAAGTGTTGAAATCAGTAAAAATCCAAAAATATATTTTTATGATAGTGGATTGTTATCAATTCTTTGGCTCAACAATTTCCAAGACACCATTATCGGTAATGTTTTTGAAACCAAACACTTTTACTTTGCCGCCGCAAAGAGATCGTCGTGCATCTCCCAGAACTTACCCTGCTCTCCGGCACACAGAGCCGCTTCAGCCGCCTTCTGGGCGCTGGAGTGGAATGATAAAGGGAAGCTCTTGTACTCCAAGCTTATCTTACCCTTATATTTATCCATAACTGCTTTCACAGTAGGGAAAGCTGTCTCGCAATAAGGACATTCAAAATCGATAAACTCCACCATTTTGATTTTTGCATTTGCGGGACCGTCAACGTAGCTGTCGGCCAATTTCAACGTGAGTCTTTTTCCATCTTCTCCAAGAGCCGCCGCGACTTTATCACCTGTACCATCTTTTAACTCAGCCTCAATCACGCTTTCAAAACTAGACTGTGGCTGCGCTCCCACCAAAAGGATTCCGTTAATCAGGAATGACGGTGTTCCGCTTACTCCTAGCGCCCCCCCCTCTTTTTGTTCAGCCGACACTTTTGCCGCAGTCGTTCCACTATCCAAACATTGGTCAAACTTACCGGTATTAAGGCCCAAGTTTTTGGCCCGTGCTTTGAGACTTGCTACATCCAATTTTCTCTCACCCACTACTGGCACCGCTTGATTCCCGGCAGGATCTGGGGCGGTAGTATCAGTCCCTATCACATTATTCTTTAACCCCTCAACCTGAGAAGAAAGTCTTCCCACATAGAAAGCCGCCACAATTAATAACAATACCAATACAGGTGTATAGATGGTTTGTAAACCGATTTTTTTATTTGACATAGAAGAATAATACCAGAATTGTTACTTTATCACCATAATTTTTCCAGGCGTGTCTTTGTGAAGATTGTCATTCCGGACTTGATCCGGAATCCAGGTCCACATTTTTCTTTTGTCCCAAAAAATTCATGGAGGTCACCACACTCTTCCCTGTTTTCTCCTCCAGTTCGATCCTCGCATTTTTGGCAATTCTCCCTCCTTTAATTGCTGGTTCTTTATTTTCTCCAAATCCAGTTGCCTCTACGGTTTCTGCAATCTCTCTAGTCGAAAGCTCCGCCAAAGCAGTAAATATCAGCTCTGCCTCACTCATATGATCTCTCAGATTTTGAGTTTTAAGACTCTTATACTCTTTATGTTTTTTAACAGTCAATCCCGTCCATTCTTCATGGATCAAGTTAGTCAGTATCGCAAATTCCTCGTTCTTTTTCACATCATGAGTCGCCCAGTAGTCCGTCAGCTTATTTCTCGTTTCCTGCCCCATCATTCTTTGCTGAATCCATTTTTCACCTCTGCCCATTTTTTGCCAATATTCACGCCCTCTGTTTACAGATCGCTCAGGATCAGAAATATCCAGAATTCGCTCATGTCCAACTTTAGCAAGCCACAACTTAATTGGTTCAGCTTTGGAGCTAGGTACAGATTGAATGAGTCGAAAAACTGTTTCCGTATCGGCCACATCAGTCTCACGAAGTTTTCCATCTTCAGCCACCATTTTCAACCGGTGACAATTTGTCACCACTTGGCTTCCTTCAGTTTTTAATCTCTCAGATAATTTATTCCAATACTTTCTCGATTTTTGAAAATTTTCCTGTTCAGTCAACACTCCCACAATATCCACCACCGAAAAAAACCACCGCTCTTTCTCTCCATCCCACACCCTACGAATATTTCTCCCTTCAAAGATAGCTACCTTCTCCTCAGGCTGTAATTTATTCATTATTTAACTATACCAAATATTACCCGAAAACAAAATTTTAGACTTTCATCACAAAATTGAGCATCCGATCCTTCACATAAATTGTTTTCAAAATCTTTCCTCCATTCAGATATTTGACTATTTTTTCCTCCTGTTTGGCCAAAGATATCAATTCCGTCTCTTTGATACCGGCGGCCACCACTATCACAGCTCTCATTTTCCCATTTATTGCTACCGTTACTTTTACTTTTTCATCCACCAGATATTTTTCATCGACTACTGGCCAAGGGGTGCTGTGAATACAAAAGCTTCCTCCAATTTTTTCCCATAACTCTTCAGCTACAAAGGGGGCAAAGGGCGCCAGCACTTTAATTAAACTTCCCAAGTCTTCTCTTGAAATTTCTGTCTCTTCCCTAGTTAGATTATTTAGGGTCTCCATCAGTTTGGCAATCACCGTATTAAATTTGAAGTTAGCCATGTCAGTCTCCGCCATCCTCACCAATTTATTGACCAATATTTTCACTGTAGGTCTCGTGGATCCCGAATACTCTCGTGAGTCAGACCCCTGTGTCTGCCCGCCAATTTTAGTACATACATAATTATGTAATTTATCAATAAATCTTTTTACCCCTATCAGTGACCTCTCATTCCAGGCCATAGTCGCATCAAACGGACCCATAAACATCAGGTAAGTGCGAAGAGCATCGGCTCCATACTTTTCCATAAATTCATCAGGTACGATTACGTTCCCCTTACTCTTGCTCATCCGATTACCGTCAGGCCCAAGAATCACTCCATGAGAAATTCTTTTCTTGTAGGGTTCGGGAATATTTTTTGGTACTGCACCCAAATCCCACAGGAATTGATAGATAAACCTTGAGTACAGCAGATGCAAGGTATTGTGTTCGTCTCCTCCCACATAAACATCCACCGGTAGCCAATACTCCATTTTCTTTTGTTCCGCCAAGACATCTATACTGTGCGGATCACAATATCGGAGAAAATACCAATCACTTCCGGCCCAATTTGGCATGGTGTCAGTCTCTCGTCTCGCTTTTCCTCCACATTTTGGGCAGGTTGTTTCCACCCACTCCTTAATGTTAGCGAGTGGTGACTCGCCGGTATCAGTCGGTAAATATTTTTCCACATCGGGCAACACCACCGGCAGATCTGTCGCCGGCACAGGATACCACCCGGCGTTTTGTGACACTGTGGTACTGTGACTCTGTGTCGTGCCACCAATCTCATCTCTTGCACAATTCTCACAGTAGACCATCGGTATCGGTTCACCCCAGTAATGCTGTCTGCTAAATATCCAGTCTCTGAGATGATACTCAACTTTCTTGGTGGCCCATTCGTTCCCAACCATCCAATTACTCACTGCCCTAAATGCCTCCTCCCGTGCTTTCATGCCATTGAACTTCCCCGAGTTCACCATCAGTCCATCCTCAATAACTTTTTCATAAGCGTCTATCACATATTTTGGATCGTTCTCAGGCACTTCCACCTGAACAATTTCCAAACCATATTTCTCGGCAAACATATAATCCCGCTTATCATGAGCTGCCACCCCCATTACCGCTCCGGTTCCAAAGTTTGCCACTACATAATCTCCAATCCAAATTGGCACCCTTTTCCCATTTACGGGATTAATTGCGTAGACACCCGTAAATATCCCCGTTTTCTCAGATACTCCACTGGTCCTTTCAAACTCACTTTTTTTCTTAGTTTCGTCCAAATATTTCAATATTTCTTGTGTCACTGTGTCACTGTGGCCCTCATCGTCATTGCGAGTTTCGGTATTCCGAACCGCGGCAATCTCCTCCACTAACGGGTGTTCTGGAGCGATAGCTATCCAAGTTACGCCAAAAATAGTTTCAGGAAATTTTGTAAAGCATTGTATCCTGTGGATAGAGTTTTCTATTTCGAAATCTATTTTTACACCCTCTTTTTTTCCTATCCAGTTAATCTGTGCCGCTTTTACTTTTTCAATAAATTCCGTGTCATAAAGCCCGTTAATTAATCTGTCGGCATAATCCGTTATTTTTACAACCCACTGAGAAATAGTTCTTTTTTCCGCTTCGGTACCACATCTTTCACATTTTCCATCAATCACTTCTTCATTGGCGAGACCAATCTTGTCTTTGGGGCACCAGTTAATGGACATCTCTTTCTTTTCGGCTAATCCTTTTTCAAACAGTTTCGTAAATATCCACTGCGTCCATTTATAGTATTCCGGCGAGGTCGAGTCGATCTCTCTGTCCCAATCAAAAGAAAACCCTAGCCTTTTCATTTGCATACGAAAGGTATCGGTCACTTCTTTAGTTATTTCCTGAGGGTTCCGGCCACTTTTAATGGCATAGTTTTCGGTGGGCAATCCAAAGGCGTCCCAGCCCATGGGAAACATCACGTTCTTTCCCCGCATTCGTTGGAACCTAGCATAGACATCCGCCGCCGTCATCGAAAAAGCATGTCCCACATGCAGCCCTGATCCGGAAGGGTAAGGAAACTCAATCAGCATATAAAATTTTTCACGATCGTTCTCAAAATCTACCCCTTTATAGCCATCAAAATCCTCATACCTAGGAATCCACTTCTTCTCTATTTCCTTAAAATCATAGCTCTCCATATGCGTAATTTTACCACCCCCTTCTCCGCGTGGCACTGTGGTCTCATTGACCTACAAGTGACCTACAAGGACCATCCTCGTAGGTGTTTCCTAGCAGGTGTTATTTTATGTTGCCAGGCTCCATCTTCAAAACGCCCAATTTATCAAACTCTTTGTCATACGTTACCACAGCCCATTTTTTAGATTTAATCTGTCTGACATTAGCGATCATGGCATCAATAAATTTAACTTTCATTCGGGTGTATTGCTCCAACGTCGATATCCATTCATACCTTTCCCCCACAAGTACACCCTTCATTTGGACTACAGACTGGACCATTTCCGCAATTTCGCTTCTCTTCAGACCGTAAATCGACGTCATTACCCACACCATCTCTGCAATTACCACACTCAAAATTACGGCTTGTACCTCTCCACCCCTGACTTTTCGCACCAACTCCACACAATCCCTGTGCCTACCCATGTCACGTTCCATGAAAAAATCCAACAAGACATTAGTGTCCAATACCAATCTCATATTCTCTTATAATTCTTTTCCATGTATTCCCTAGCCTTTACTGGATCAACATTCATGTTTTTTTTGGGCTTCATTTTCCCAGCCAAGCTCATAATATCAACACCTTTCGACAAAACAATCTTTCCTCCTTTTTTTTCAAAAACCACCCTATCATTAGGTACCAAATTTAGTAGTCTTCTAAAATTAACCGGGATAGTGATCTGACCTTTTTGAGTCACTGTTGCTAAGTACATATAATACATACTATCACGAAAAGTATTACTTGTCAATATAGTATTACGGAGACTGTTGAATAACTCCACCATGTCATCCCGAGCGTAGTCGAGGGATCTCACTCCAGCCACAAGTTATCATGTGAGATTTCTCCACTTCGGTCGAAATGACGGGTTAAAAGATATTATTCAACGGTCTCTATTACTTATTTAGTATTACTTATTATTAACCACCCCACGTATCATGTCCGTAGGGGCTCACGTTCGCCCTCTTCCAGCGTATATAATTACCTGGATGCAAACTGTGGTCAATGGCGTTCTGACAAATTACGAAATAATCAACCCGAAACAAACGAATACTCTCGTAATACTACATGGTTGGGGCTCATCTATTTCTTACTGGGTGCCACTTACAAAGCTCCTTACCCCAAAGGTCAGAATCATCCTCGTCGACCTTCCCGGTTTCGGCTCTACCGGCCCACTCCCGGACAAGCCGGATGTACCAGAATACACCAATTTTGTGAGAAATTTTACCCAAAAACTCAATCTCAAGAACTTTATTCTTGCCGGTCATTCATTTGGTGGTCAGATCACTCTAGACTATGCTCTCAAGTACCCCGAGGATCCAAACTCAATTGTTCTCATTGCCCCTGCCGCCATTCGTGAAAGAAGTAAGTTTGCTCAAGCAAAGATAAAGTTAGCCAAAATTATCAAACCAATTTTTGTGCTTCTCCCTAACAGTAGTTTTGAAAAATTCCTGGGCTGGTACACTCCAAAGGATTATAGTAATTCAAACGAATACCAAAAGAAAGTTCTTGGTAAAATCGTCGTTTACAATCTCAAATCATACCTAGGTGAGGTAAGAGTTCCCACCGACATTATCTGGGGCAGTGAAGACTTCGTCATTCCCAATATGGGTAAATATTTGGCTGAAAACATTCATGATAGTCATCTCTATATCGTCTATGGAGCTAATCATCTTATCCATTTCTATCATCTCCAAAAGCTCGCCGACATAATCAATCAAATAATCGCCAAGAGATATGTTTAATTCGCTAAAGACACAGCTTACCGTTCTCCAGCAGGAAGGTTACTCTATCATCCGCTTTCTTACTTGGTGGGTGAGACATCCGTTAACCTTCTCCATTTCTTCCAAAAAGCCCCTGGTTATTACCAAAAAAATAAAGGGCTTGCTCAAACTATCCTACTTAATATTCGGTCTTCTCCTGGCTTTTTCTATATTTTCTAGATTCTACCTTGTCGCCCCAGTTTCTCTTCTTGTTTTTATCCTTGAACCATTTATTTATCTCTTTGTAGCTACCTTGTTGATTATTCCCTATGAAAAGATCAATCGCCAGAGAACCATTCGTCGCATTAGAAAAGAAGTTCTGGGTAATCCGGACCTTACTGTCATTGGTATCACAGGGTCTTTCGGCAAAACCTCAGTCAAGGACTTTCTCTTCACCATTCTTAGTGGCTGGCAAGAAACTCTGAAAACTCCTGAGAGCTACAACACCGTCTTTGGCATCGCCAAAGTCGTCGATTTGGAACTTCTCTCCAAAACCAAAATTTTTATCTGTGAAATGGGCGCCTATGTGAGAGGGGAAATCAAAGAAATCTGTCGGATGATGCCCCCGGATTATGCTATCCTCACTGCCATCGGCAGTCAGCACCTGGAACGCTTCAAATCTATCGAGAATATCATCCAAGCCAAGTTCGAACTTATTGACGCCGTCAAGCCAAGCCATGCGTTAGTTAATCTCGATAATCCTCCTATAGCGACCCGCATTACCCTCCCCCAATACCGAGACACCCAAACCTATTCTCTCCTAAATCCCCAAGCCGATTTTTTCGTCCGCAAACACACCCTGTCAGCCGATGGCTTAAACTTTACCCTTACTTACAGGAATCAAAATTATATTTTTTCTACCACCCTTTTCGGCACCAGTAATCTTTACAATCTAGTTGCCGCTATCTCCATGGCTTTACTCATGAACGTTCCGGAAGAAGTCATTTATAAGCAAGTCGGGAAAATCACTTCGTCACCACATCGTCTGGAGTTAAAGAAAATAAATAAAGCCAATTTAATAGACAACGCTTTCTCCAGTAACGAAGAAGGCTTTACCACTTTGATTAGCGATCTCTCCAAACTTAAGGGGAAGAAGGTTCTCATTACTCCCGGCATTGTCGAGCTAGGTATTAGAACCATCGAAGTTCACCGAAGAATCGGCAAACTTGCCGCTGGCGTTTTTGACAAGTTCATCCTCGTGGGCAAGTCAATCCGTACTCTTAGTCTCGAACAGGGCCTCAAAAGACCCGTTACCTTCATCCCCAACTCCACCAACCTCTGGCCCCTTATCGAAAAGCTCTCCAAAGACTACGATTGGATCCTCTTGGAAAACGACCTCCCCGACATGTTCTAAGATGCTTTGTATAAAGCATAGCTTTTTACACTTCTTCTTGTTTCAAATGGTAAAACAAATTCTCTTTTGTATATTGAAAAATCCTTATGATTTGCTGTCAACAAATACAAATTTTTATATTGGTTCAGACACATTCCCAGATATAAATCGGCCAAAGAAACTCCATCCAAATCCATTCCGTAAGACTTGAGGTGGTTTACGATCAGGTGATCTTTGTTTTCAAGTTTAAGATTCTCTTCTGCTAACTTTCTCTCAATAGGCAAAACGCTTTCAACAATTTTATTAAAGTATTCCAGTTTTGTTTTAATTTCACTTTCAGTTCTGGACCTAATATATTCAATCTTTACAAATTCAATACTGTATGTTGCTACACCTCTTTCCTTAATTTGTCTTGTAAAATCACCAAAAACTTCCGGAAACTCCTTTGAGTCAACCAAAAAACAAGTATCTACAAGGATGCTAGTAACTGAACCTGGAAGTTCCAAGGTGTTCATCTATCAAGAATCCCTCTTTCCTTTCTTTGTCAGTAATTGCCTTGACCTTTCTAGCCAGTTTCAAAAACTCTTTTAAATCAAACTTTCTATCAACCTTAACTGTTGGAAGATCCATTTTTTCAGTTTTTAGATCCTTACTTCTTGTCATAACTCTAGTTTATCACTATTTTTCAAAATCAAACCTTCCCTCCCTTAAGTCCCATATTCGCCAATCCGGCTAGAATATTACTTTCAAAAGTGTTTATCAAATCTTTCTTGCTTTCCTTTTCCTCTAGGGCAAAGTTAACTAATCTCGTTACCAGTTCTTCAAAGCTCACCCCACTCGCCGCCCAGAGATAAAAGGCGAGCGACCCCGGCATGGTATTTATTTCGTTAAAGTAAATTTGGTCTGTCTTTGAAACCATAAAATCAATTCTGGCAATCCCTTTTCCCCCAATAGCTCGGAAATAGTCTTTAGCATATTCTTCAATTCTCTTAATTATTTCTGGCTTCACATCGGCGGGGATGAGTCTTTTAGCTCCAGCCATCCCCTTTTGTTTTACTTGACCCTCATACTTATCAGAAAAAGATAGCACCTGACTGCTAGCCACAGTGTGCTCTGTCATCGATACCTCATAAGGCCCATTTCCCATGATCGAAATATTTACTTCCACAAAGTCATTCAATGCCTCTTCAATTATCACCCTTCTGTCATAGCAAAACGCCACTTCAAGGGCATCTTCAAGACCTTTTTCTTTCTCAACTCGAGACAAACCTATACTCGATCCCAATCCCACGGGTTTCACCATCACCGGATATTTAATTTCCTTTCTTTCCACCGCCATCATTTTTTCTCCTTTTATTACCAACCTATCTGGCAGTACCTCAATCCCCACGGACTTTGCAATTATCTTAGCTAAATACTTATCTATTTTTACAGCACTGGCCGTTACCCCACAGCCCACATAGGGGATCCCCGACATTTCAAACAGTCCTTGAAGAGTCCCATCTTCTCCTCCTCGCCCGTGAACTACGGGGAAAATTACATCGGGCTGATTCTCCGTCATCCCAAAGTTCCAAAAACCTTTTTGCAACACTCCTCGCTCCGTTTCGGGTGATAGAATAATTTCTTTTGCTCCACCGAGAAGCTTCTTATTATTTTGATACGACTTAGAGTCGAGAAACTTATCATCCCCCAGATACCAACTTCCACCCTTACTGATATAGACCGGCATCACCTCAAACCCCGCTTTTTTCAGCGCATGCATCACCTGCCAAGCCGTCACCACGGCCACGTCATGCTCTGGGCTCACTCCTCCGTATACCACCATCACTTTTTTTGGATTTATAAATTTTATTTTATCTTAAATCATCGACTCTTTCAATTATCGCTCCCAAACTAGTATAGGTTTCAAAGACGTTGGGATATCTTCTGCGTAAAATATCCACCCCATGTATCTCCGTCACCACCGGGTCACAAAGAGCCGCGATAAAGATGGCCTTGCAGGCTTGAATTACATTTGGAGTCACAATCACCCCACCTTTAAAATTTACCGGTCCGGTCACGATTACTCGCTCCGGGTCGGACACAAAGATATCGGCGCCCATGGCGTTCAGTTCCCGGACAAACTCCAGTCCAGACTCATACATCCAGTTTTTCAGGAGAAGCCTCCCTTTGGTTTTACTAGCCAGTACAGCCATCACCGGTATGGCATCTACCGGGAAACCAGGCCAAGGCCCTGGGGAAAGTTTTGGCAGTCCCGGAGCCGCCAAAGGCACCCCGGAATTCACTGTATCTATCGTCAATTCCCCATTCCTACTAACAATCAAATCTTTTCCCTCTTTTTCTATTTTGACATTAAAAAGTTCAAACCAATTGATCATGCCGTTTACCACCTCGGGGACATTGGCCCCTTTTATGCGAATCTTTCCATCCGTTACCGCCGCGGCCACCATCAATCCGGCCACATCCACAAAGTCCGGACCCGGCTCAAAGGTAGCCCCTTTCAATTTTTTATTTCCATAAATAGTTACTTTGTTAGATCCAATCCCCTCGACTTCTGCTCCCATCGTTTGTAACATTCTCAATAGTTTATTTACATGTGGTTCACAGGCCGCATCGGTAATTACAAAATCGGATCCGCTACCGGCCGCATACATAAAGAGGTTTTTCGTCGCTGTTACCAATGCCTCCAGTTGCCAAATATCGCAAGATTTATCTGTTTTTTTCGGCGCTGTGAATTTTACAAACCCATCGACATATTTAAACTCAACCCCGGCTTTTTTAAATGAATCGAGGTGAGCCGCAATCGATCTCACCCCACCACTGTCATTGCGAATCTCGACTTCCATAGATACCCCGAAGAGGGTACGAGCTGTGGCAATCTCAGTTATAATTATCCCCATGGAAAGAACCCTCATCCGAGATACTATCAGTAAAATTGGCGAGACGGTAACCCTCAAGGGTTGGGTCAATACCAAGCGTGATCACAGCAAAATTGTCTTCATCGATCTTCGAGATCGCACCGGAGTAATTCAAATTGTCGGCACTGGTGAAATGTTGAGTGCGCTGAAGCCGGAAGATGTTGTTAGTCTCGAAGGCCTGGTCAAGGCCAGACCAGAAAAAATGATCAATCCCGATCTGGCTACCGGCACCGTCGAAATCGAAGCTCTCAATCTTACGGTTCTGTCTCACTCGGCCGAGCTCCCGATCGATATGAGCAAGGAGACCTTAGAAGTCGAGCTACCCACCCTTCTCGATTATCGTTCTTTATCTTTTCGACATCCGAAAATTCAAGCCATTTTCAAAATTCAGGCTGTAGTCATTGACGCTTTCAGAAGAGCTCTTATTGAAAAAGACTTTCTTGAATTTCAAGCGCCTTCCATCATCAATGCCGTTCCCGAAGGTGGCTCCGAAGTTTTCAAGGTAAAATATTTTGACCACGAAGCTTACCTTTCCCAGAGCCCTCAACTTTATAAATCGCTTCTGACCACCGCTTTCGAAAGAGTTTTTAGTGTCAATCATATTTTCCGGGCCGAACCATCGGCCACTACCAGACATCTCACTGAGGTAGTTAGTTTAGATGCCGAGTTCAACTTTATTGAATCTGTCGATGAAGTTTTGGACATGGAAGAATCTGTGGTGAGATATATTTTCAAAGAAGTAAATGAACGTTGTTCCCAAGAACTGGCTCTTTTCAACGCTACTATTCCCTTAATGTCCGAGAAGTTTCCCATCATCAAGCTTCGAGATGCTCAAGAAATCATTTTCAAACGCACCGGTCGCGACTGTCGTGCCGAGAAAGATCTTGCCCCGGATGACGAACGCGAGATCTGCGCTTGGGCCAAAGAAGAAAAAGGTTCTGATCTGGTTTTTGTTTCCCACTTTCTTACCAAGAAGAAACCTTTCTATTGCTACCCTGATCCGGTCGACCCTGAGTATGCCCTCAGTGTCGACCTTCTTTGCCGCGGGGTCGAGTGGTCCTCCGGTGGTCAACGTCTCAATGATTACGAAACTATCTTAAAAAACGTTCATGAATGGGGGTTAAAGGAAGAAGATGTCGCCCTCTACCTGCAAGCTTTCAAATTTGGCTCACCACCCTTAGGCGGTTTCGCACTAGGCGCCGAGCGCATTACCATGTACATTCTTGGCTTAAAGAACGTTCGTGAAGCCTCCATGTTCCCCCGCGATATGGAGCGCATCGACCTCCGCCTCTCAAAGTAGTGTCGTCATTGCTAATATCGTACGCGTCATCTCGAGCGGAGCCGAGAGATCTCCCTCCACTCGTCATTGCGAGTTTCGGTACTCCGAACCGTGGCAATCTCACTCCATCCTGTCATCCTCGCGAATACGGGGATCCATCTGGACGTATTCGTCATTGCGAGTTTCGGTACTCCGAACCGTGGCAATCCAGATACGATAAACAAACACACCAAAACGCGCCCTACCTAAACAAAGAGAATTTCCCAGTAATTTCTTTTAATTCTCCCGTGTCTCCGAAAAGACAAATAGCCCAATAATCAAGATCTGTCTCTGCCACAGTTGCAGTAGCATCTATTTGTTCCTGGGAAGTTCCGATAGACATTGTCGAAGTAAAATCTGTAAAAGGAATGTTTCTAGCAAGAGCTTCATTTCTAACTTTTCTTATTTTATTTGAGTTATCTGAAGACAAAACAATAAATGGAAAGTGGGACTGCGAAGGATGGATATTTCCATCCTTATCCTCATAATTAATAAAGCACATTTCATCTAAACTCTCCACTTCTCTGCTCAAGCCAGCTGTTGTGTGACCCAAAGCATTCAATAGTTTCCCTACTTCAACCTTTTTATTTAAGACCGCAACAAAACGTTTCGAGTTCTCATCAGGAAATTCATTTAAATTCATATGCAAGATTATATCAGCAATGTTATCCTCGCCTGCAGGGCCTGGCCCTGCAGGACACTTGAAAGTGAACACCCCCTGTCATTCCTGGCTTGACCAGGAATCCATCAAATTAATTCAAAATTTCGGTATTTTCTGAATGGATTCCCTCCTTCGCGGGAATGACGCACTACAGCCTACGATCCAATATATAATAGACCCATCATGGACAATCAAGTCACACTCGAAAAAGTCATTTCTCTTAGTAAACGTCGCGGTTTTATTTTCCCTGGCTCTGAGATTTACGGCGGTTTGGCTAACACCTATGATTTTGGTCCTCTGGGTACCGAATTAAAACGCAATCTCGCCAATCACTGGTGGAAGACCTTCGTTACTTCCCGTTCGGATATGTTTGGTCTGGATACCTCCATTCTCATGAGCCCAAAAGTTTGGGAAGCTTCCGGCCATACTGCCAATTTCACCAACGTCATGATCGACTGTCTTACCTGCCACTACCGCACCAGAGCCGACCATCTTATCGAAGATAAAGTCGAAGATATTGGAAACGTCGAAGGCAAACCTCTGGAAGAGCTGGATAAAATCATCAAAGATAACGAAATTGAATGCCCCGAGTGTGGCAGCCAACACTGGACTCCAACCCGCAATTTCAATCAGCTTTTTGAAACCCAAATCGGCATTATCACCGAGGGCAAAAATACCGCCTATCTTAGAGGTGAACTGGCTCAGGGTATGTTTGTCGACTTCAAACAAGTTTTGGACTCCATCCACCCCAAACTTCCTTTTGGCTTAGCCCAATCCGGCAAAGCTTTTAGAAATGAAATCACCATGGGCAAGTTTACCTTCCGAACACTGGAGTTTGATCTGGCCGAGTTTGAATACTTTGTAAAACCTGAAGAATGGGAAACCCATTTCGAATACTGGAAAAAAGAAATGTATCAATTTGCTCTGTCCGTTGGTATCCCAGCCGAAAAACTTCGCTGGAGATCGCACTCCAAAGAAGAGCTTAGTCATTACAGTTCCCGCACCGAAGATCTCGAATACGAATTCCCCTGGGGTTTCAAGGAGATGTTCGGTTTGGCTTATCGTACCGACTTCGATCTCAGGAATCACATTGAGAAGTCCGGCGTCGATCTGCGCTATACCGATCCATATACTCAAGAAAAGTTTATACCTCACGTCATCGAACCAACTTTTGGCCTTTCCCGCCTCCTTACCATTATTCTCATGAATGCTTACTTCGAAGACTCCGGGAAAAACCGGGTGGTCATGAAGTTTCCCCAAGTCTTGGCTCCATACAAAGTGGCCGTTTTCCCCTTGGTTGGAAACAAAGAAGAGATAAGTGCCAAAGCCAAAGAAGTCTTTAATCTTCTCAAAGGTCAGGTAAACACTACCCTGGATGAAAGAGGCAACATCGGCAAACGTTACTTTACTCAAGACGAAATCGGCACTTTCTACTGTGTCACCATCGACTACCAAACACTCGAAGACAACACCGTGACCGTCAGAGACCGCGACACCATGACTCAGGAACGCATCGAGATCGACAAACTCCAGACATTTCTTGACAAATAAGCTCAACCAGTAGAGGTGGACACTGTTTCCCACCCAAAAAAAAGACCTGATATTGAATATTTTAAATAGTCGAGCAGTGTTACTGCTAAACATTCAAAATATGCAATCCTCAGGTCAACCTCCACTCAATGGTACTCACTTTAGAGTCCCGCCGAAACCCTAGCATGCACGTTGACCGTGTTTTATCATGTTGGTTCTTACCGGCTAAAAGCGCTTAATGGGAGCAGGTGGTTAACCTACATTGTCCCAAACATCCTTTCGAACGGCGTGCAGTGTACTGCTGCAACGAAGTTTGTACCAAAACTCCGCCTTTCTCTGTTCGTATCCGGCAATTGACTTGGCAGCTTCCCTTCCGCCTTAGTGTTGCCTTTAGACAAGATGTCATCCTTGTCGCCTTAAGGGACCGTTATAAATACTTCAATCTACTTAAGTGGCTTTCCACACTCCTTACAGAAGTTTGCCCCAGTTTGGTTGTGAGTTCCACAATTGGGACACTTCATTCCCTCAACCTCTCTGTCTTGACCCAGTCCTTGCTCGATCTTCGTCCAGTCGCAATCTTGACAAAATGCGACCCGCTGTCGAGCCTGTTTTACAATCAAAAGGCTGTGGTTCCCACAAGTTGGGCATTTGTCTACCACGACGACTTGCCCACAAGAGGGGCATTTCTCGTCAAAAACACTTCCAAGCGAGGCTCCGCATGAGGGGCATGGAACAGATACTACAGAACTAGCCATGTTAACTCCTTCTAAAAGAACAGATTTGTGCCTGAACAAGGTCAAACACATACGCGTATATTACCACAAAGTGTCCAAAGAGTCAAGGTTATAGGACATGTCTCCTACAAGTGGCTGCCTTCCTCCAAAAGAATCTTTCGTAACGAAATTTAGGTGAGCCCCAAATACTTCCGCATCCCTTCATAGAAAGTCATCACCGAATTTATGTCCACCCATTCATTTGCCGAGTGAATCTCACCCCCAAGCGGTTTATGCATCAATACCGGCGCTTTAGTTGAAGCAAAGTGTCGAGCATCGGAGGCACCATAGGTTTGCTTCACGGCTATCTTTTTACCAAATGTTTCCTCCATCACCCCAATATATTTTTTTACCTCCGGCTCATTGACATCGGTGAACGTCGGTAAACCGGTTGAAAGTTTTGATACTTCAACTTCCAGACCTAGTTCCTTGATCTTCCCTTCCACCACCGCAACAATATTATCTATCGAATCAGTCTCCGGATATCTAAAGTCTATTTTCATTTCGGCTTCAGGACACACTTGATTGGTAGAAGTTCCACCATTAATAGTTCCAAAGTTCATGGTTGTCTTCCAGCTCTCGGTTAGATTGTTTTTTCCATAAATTTTCAGTAATTCGGAACCCAACTTCAAGAGAGGATCAATCGCATTCTTTCCCAACCACGGCCTTGAAGCGTGAGCCGGTTTTCCTTTGGCCACTAGCTTTAGTTGGCAGACTCCTTTCGCTTTATCTACAAAGTTAAGATCTTCACCCCCGTCGGGAACAATTAAAATTTTTGGCGAGAAACCTCTCTCTGCTACGACCCTTGCTCCTTCCAATCCCCCAATCTCCTCATCTGTGGTAATCATTAGACAAAAGTCTACTCCTTTTTCTTTTGATTCATTCAACAGAGCGATACCCAACGGAATTGAAAACTTCATGTCACAAGTACCTCGACCGATGGCTCTTCCGTCTTCAATCTTCATTTCAAATTGATCATCTCTTCCGGCCACTACATCCGCATGTACCATATAACAGTATTGAGGTGAGTCACTTTTCCTCACCGAAGCTATCATCACTTCAGCTTTGCCATTATAAATTCTCTGAACATCAACACCCTCCCCAATTAGTCTCTGGACATACTCCAAAGCTTTCGCATTCTCACCAACGTCACCCGACAACGTCTTCATCGCCACCAGGTCCCTCAATTGTATTATTAGGTCTTCTTTAGTCATTTTGTTTAATTATTTTTATCGCGTCTTCCATAAATACTGTTTTTTGCTCCCCAGACTTCATGTTTTTTATCGACACTTTTTTTGCCTGAACTTCATCGGCACCGATAATCACTACAAAGGGTATCCCTTTTTTGTTTGCGTACTTCAATTGTTTTTCCATTTTCTCTACTGTGGAATACACCTCAGTGTTCACCCCGTCCGCTCGAAGTGATTGAGCTGCTTGCCAAGCCGCATCTTGCTGGTTAGCAGAAAATATAGTAACTAAAACCCTTGTTTTTGTCTTGGGTGTCGGAATTAGTCCTAATTGATCAGCCGCTTCCACCGTTCTATCGAATCCAAAACCAATACCTGTTCCTGGAACTTTTATTCCCGTTAGCCTTTCCATCAAACCGTCGTACCTTTCACCGCCCCCGACAGAACCAGCTGTATAATCCTCAATCACTATTTCCCATATTGGCCCTTGAGAATAAGAAAATGAGCGAGCCAACGTGGGTTCAAATCGATAATATTCGTTATTAAAACCTGACTTCTCAAGATACGTCATTATCGTCATTATTGTTTCGTCTGGTTTAATATTTTGCACTTGCTCGAGATACATATCGGCTTGAATTTTTCCAATCCCCTTATCCAGCATATCCTCAACTACTCCTTCCTTGCCAATCTTTTTGAGTTTGTCTATCGCCACGATAGCCTCGTAAGGTATACCCTTCATCAGATCTCGGCTGTTGAAAATCACCACTGGTTTTTTAAAACCTAAGGACAAATAAGTATCCAGGTTTTCTGCCATCACCTCAGCGTCGGCTGTGGGTGACGCCACACCGAAAATATCCACGTCAAACTGAATAAACTCTCTGTAACGTCCTCGCTGGGGATTCTCAGCCCGGAAAACCGATTGGCACTGATAACGCCGAAAAGGCATCACGAGAGAGTTCAGGTTGTTAGCTACATAGCGGCAAGTTGGCACGGTTTGGTCATAACGCAACATCACCTCCCGACCCCCATTATCGATAAACTTATAAAACAGTTTCTCGTCCTCGCCGATTTCGCCTTGAAAGAGAGAGTAAGATTCGAGTGATGGTGTTTCGATTGGCTCGTAGCCCCATTTCTCTGCCACTTCCACCATCTTGTCTCTTACCCATTGACGTTTAGCGGCATCGGCCGGCAAAAAGTCCCTGAATCCCTTTAGTGTTTGTATTTGCATGTGTTTATTATATGTTAATTAATGGTAAACCTGTTTACATACCTTCTTCTCATCAAGATCTCAGCTCTTTTACCCAAAGGTATCTTTTTGTCATTCATAAAAGTAAGAAACTCCTTTCGTTCGTCAGAGATCAATCTTTTTATCTCCTCCAGATACTTCTTATTATCCTCCTTTGAGATCAAAAGATTCTCGCTTCCTTTGTATTTTCTAATAATAGTTTCAGGGCAGTCACGACTGTAAAGTTTTTTTCTACAGTTAACTATTTTGACAATCTCAGGCAGATATCTGGAGATGTATGTCTTGGTTGGAAACCAATCCACTTTTTCAAAGTCAGACTTTTTTATAGTCCCTCCTCCCGATATTATTTCCAAGATATCTTTCCATTCCTTAATATCTTTTATTAGCGACCGCACTGCCTCAAGATACTTTTCTCCGTACTCATTTTTTACTGACACTTCCACCTCAAGGCTTCCCCAGGCCACTTCGAGATCATTATCTACGATGTTCCTACTGGCCATTCGCATCAAAGTCTCCCCGGTATTACTTCCAATTCCCAAGGTCTTCTTCATCGCCAAAAGATAGCTTTTACTCCTCTCATACTTATTATTACCAATCCAATCTGAAAAGGTCACATAAAATGGCAGATTAGCCATACACTCCCTCATTGGATTAACGATTACCCCATCAATTAACTCCAGCACCTCCTTTTCAATTGGATAAAAACCACCCAAATTGAAAGTCCCCTTCGCTTGTTCGCAATCATTTACCGGGTAGTTGGACCAGAAAATTATTCTGGCATCTTTACGTAAAATATTTTTTACTCTCTGCACGTCAGCCAAACTTATTGTTTTAGAGAAGATGGTGTTACCGGTCCAAATAATCCCAATTTCCTTATTCAATTTTTTCGTTGCTATCGTAATGGGACTCTCTTTTCGGAAACAATAATCCGATCCACAAAACCAGTAATTTTCAATCATTCCCCGAGTTTCCTCATAGATCTCATTTACGATTTGAATCACTTTACCAAAGTTATTACCTACTCCTTCTCTATCATCCACCACGTCATAGGCTAGCGGAATATCGTCAAATAGCAGCATAATATTCTTACAGCCCACATTCATAACTTGCTCGATCTTTCTCATAGTGTTTCTCTTGATTAGTTCAGGGAAAACACTCCCTTCAATACTAGGATTAACTCCATATATGAACTTAATTCCCCGGCGTTCACATCTCTCTATTAGTCTTGCAATCTTCTCGATCTCTGCGTCCGGGTATAAGATGTCATATTTCTTGGTGACATATGGATCATCTTTGGGGCAGTAAATATATGTGTCAATTTTTCTCGCTTTCTTAGCCACAAACTCGACTGTTTGGAGTCTTTCCGTTTCCGACCAAATAGGGAGAGGTTCACTAAAGAACCCCTCCACAATACCGTATGTCTTTTCTCGTTTTTTCATTGGATTAAACCATTTTTATTTGTAGATAAAACAAGTCTTCTCTTTTCTTTTCCTCAGAGACACTAAATATTTCCAATCCATATCTTTCTAGGACTTCAAGGATCGGTACTTGATAATTATCGTAAACTTCTTCTAGTTTCTTGGGGATTGGAAATCTAGCCAAAGTCAGATTAATCGCCAATTCAATATCTCCAGAATGTAAATCTTTTTCTTTAGGTGTTTCCCCCCGCACCAGATCATCAACTGCAAATCCATTTACCCACTGAGAAATAGGTGGCTGGCGAAGATCAATCCAAGACCGAACCGCTCTTCGATTACTCCACTTAAATATCAAATTATCTGTAGTCCTCACTCCACCGGGAGAAACTCTCTCCGATATCCTAATATTTTGATCCAGCTCATCCTCTTTCAATCGCTGTAGTCCATAGCCTCCTTTGCCGGCGACACTCTCCATTCTCTCAGCCTGAGGCACCTGGATCCCCCTCTGAATCGCCTCTCCAAAAATAAGCTGGTTTCTCACCTCATTAGACAAATTGGCGTTATTTATCTGACTTTTAATTATTTGAGGCAATTCACGCATCAATTCCGATCCAATCCACAGTCCCCAATCGTTCTCTGTGGGAAACTCTTTGCTATCCCAATCGCTTGTACACTGAACTAGTTTTGTCTTTGAACTATTGAATTCCCCAAGCAATTCCTCAAATCCACCGATAGCGAAACCTTCAAAATCTCCGTCCATCTGCAAAAAAATCGGCAATTGGGAAGCCTTGTTTTGTTTCCACAACTTCATCGCCGAAATATTCAAGATATCTCTCAGAATTCCAATAGGGGCCTCGTTTGGAGTTATTGCCATTTCATTCGCGAAGGGTCCATCTATAGTACCCAAATCCTTGGGAATGTCGGCATCCATCACCAATCCATTCAATCCTAGTACCTCAATGGATTCTTTGGCCAGAGTATTTGTCTCATCAGCCATCGAGCCGGCCGGTCTATTTACCAAAATTAATATCCCGACTTCCCCCGTTTTTACCATAGGATCGTTGGACAAATTTATTAGAGTATTTACAATAACCCCTTCTTCTTGTCCCCCTATACCCACCACGGGAATCGTTAAGACCATTTTCGGTTCTATCTTCCATTCTCTGTTCTTTACCAACTCCTCTGTTATTTCGTAAACAAAGTTATCGACATTTTTAACTCGTTCGAGATAATCAAGAACCCGATCTGATGGAGACAAATTCTCTGTTCCCAAGAGGCCGATTCCTTGTCTTCTCCCTATTTCGGCATCAATGAGCTTTCGGTTTCCCTGAGCTTCTTTGGTTAGTGACACTTCTTTTTGTATATTTTCTATACTTATATTTTTTTCCATTTTTTTGATATTTTTTATAAAATTTGATTAATTTAGACCACAAAAAAGACGGTACCTCTACCGTCTTGTTGATCTAAAATTAACAAAGGGATCACAAAACGGTACCCGTCTTGGTATGCTGATGCTTCCCGGTCAGGTTTAATCTTGAAATTGCCATTTTATATCCTCCCATACCACGCTCCAGCCACTGATTTATCCTTGTTATGGTAGCTGTACTTACTTTTGTTTGTTTATAAATCTCCCTATATGACACCCCTTTGGTTAGAAGTTCTGCCACTTTAAACCTTTCTGCAAAAGTTTCAATTTCTTGAGGTGTCATCAAATCACGGAAGAACATCTCTGCTTCATTCACGGTCTTGAGCTCAAGAACAGCCCGAAACAGTCGGGTGGTATCTTCATTCTTCCAGTTGTCTCTGTCGTCTAAGTTTTTCATATTATTGTCTTCATGTATTAGCATATTAGCACACTAACACACTCCTGTCAAGTAACAAAAAAACCACTCCCATAAGGGTGGGTCAAGATCAAACTATTTTTTTAAGAGCACAATTCCCACTGTCAACACAGCGGCGCCGACAATTCTTAACACCCACTCCGTAACCGAAATTGCCTTTGCCATCACAAATATTGTAGGAAAGAGCGTCGAGGCAAATAAGGTCGCAAAGAAGGATAAAACGATCTCTCCGGTCATTACCAGATTCTTCGTCGTCAATGGGAGAGGTGTAATCCAGTCTATGGCTATCGCCGAATTGCTCTGGCTCTACACAAACCGTTATTTTTTCTTCAGCCTCTCTGAGATCTCACCCTCAAGACAGGAAACCATGTTCTCTACGTCTCCGATATCTGTCCATGGATGCATGGCGACAAACCTGAAAGCAGATCTTCCATTGTCCACCTCATCGTTGGTCGATACATAGTATCCATATTTTTGATCTACAGCTTGCTGAACATCTCTCACCAGACGGCTATATCCCTCCTTGCTTAGTACCAAATTGTTTGATAATCCAATTAGTAGCGTATTTAGTTCAGGAACGTGCAGAGGTCTTAATAGCTCAGACTGGTTCACCCGCACGTAACAATATTCCGTTAGATCAAGAGTATGGTCCAGTAGGGCAGTAAAACCATCTTTCCCCAATAGTTTTTCAGTTGCCCAAGTAGCCATTACCCCACCCGCTCCCAGCGATCCTTCCACCCGTGCCGCAAAACCAAAGTTTCTGTTTACTGGGTCCCCCAATAGCCCTTTGTTGTCGTCAGGTTGCAAATATCTTGCGCTTTTCTGTATCAAGGCGTGATCTTTTCGGCTCTTAAATAGCACTGCACCGGCCTGGTATGGTACATAAAGCATTTTATGCGGATCAACGGTAATTGAATCGGCCCTATTAATGCCCTTAAACAAGCCACCACGACTTGATAGGATAAAAGGGCCTCCATAAGCCGCATCAATGTGTAAATGTGTTTTTGTCGCCGATGCCACATTGGCCAAACCGTCCAGATCATCAACTTCAGCCGTCTCCGTCTCACCAGCCAAGCCTACCAGAGCCAAAACATGTTCTCCTTTTCGATTAATCTTCCAGATCGCTTTTTTTGCCTCCTCAGTATCTGTCTTGTACCCTTTTCTGGGTAATAGGGTCAGTACTACATTTTCTGTCCCCAAGATTACACAAGCTTTATCAATCGAGTAATGCCTCATATCATTTACCAAGACGTGCATTATTGTTCCGGGTTTCCACTTCCCGGTTTCTTTGAGTTCTTTAATTTTCTTTTCTCTGGCTACCCACAATGCCGCCAAGTTAGCTAAAGTCCCATCGGTCACAATATTTCCACTTGCCTCTCTTTTATCGTAACCAAACATATCGATCAACCAATCGGTTGCCTCAAGTTCCATTTCATGCTCCGACATTGACACTTCTTTCACAATAGTGTTGGTGTTCATGTACGCCGCTACCAAGTTAGCCAATATGCCGATTTTCCCTCCACTAGGATGTATTTGGCCCATAAACTTGTGGTCGAATTTTCTCGTGGCTATTTCTCTTTGCAAAAGCTCTCCCATTATCTCCACCAGGTCATCCGAATCCTTAGATCTAGATAACCAATCCTGAGTTTTCTGGTCCATCTTCTCGATATCACCCCCAGTTGCGTATATCCGCGCCATCACTCTAATGGTGTCTGCTCCCAGCTGCGCCAACTTCTCTGACGTTTCCGGCCTTCTGGGATCAGTAAAATATTCTCTTGCTTGTTCGAACTTTTTGTTCATATTATTTATTTGTTAATATCTGCCTACAAAAAAACACCCGAAGGTGTTTTTTCCTGTAATTACTGACCATGCTATATTTCATCTATTCCCAATGTACACTTTCCATCCGGTTTGTCAATTAGCTGTTATGCATTTCTGAACTTCTGGTCAATATTCTGGATCGCCTTAACCACGCTAGGGTCTAACACACCACTCACGATCTTAATCGGCGCCAACAATGTCCCCTTTTTTAATTTCCCAAGCAGTATCACCGGAAATCCATCCTTGTCACGATTTCTGTCAAAACCACAAGGTATAAAACCCATGTCTAAACTTTCTAAGATGGCCATAGTGTTGTTCGGATTGGCACTCATAGGAATCAAGGTAAATTGGGAATATTTTTCGGATTCCTTCACTACCAATTCAAACTTTACTCCACTTTTATCAGGCAAAATAACCGAAAAGGGTTGTTTCTCGGCTAGAGTCCAGTTCGTTAATCTTGAAGATCTTCCTTGTTTTATCTCCAATCCTTCATCAAAACTTTCTTTAGACATAGGAACAGCTATTTCGGTTAGCAGATTGAATCCGGCCATATCATCAGGGAAAAAAGCCGGTAAACCGCTCGGAATTAATTTTGACGAAGAAAAAATAAACATTTCCTGTCTGTTTGGGTTTCCGTGGTTAAATGCCGGCACTGTTGCCTGAGGAATCAGACCTAGATGCCTAAAACAAACAACTTGGGTTGCCTCTCCAGAAGGCACCCCACCAAACCCATCCGAAATTCTCACTTCGGCTACCAGTGGAGATTCGGCGTTCATCATGTGATGTTGCGCCGCCAATAGCATTAACAATCCTCCCGCGCCATTTTCCAAAGATACAGCTCTCCCAACTTCTACACTACCATCAGACTGTTTCACTAGCGCTGCAGACCCTATTGGTTTCTCACCTTTCACCGCAAACCATAGCCTACAGTTTCCTCGCGCAATATCTTGCAACAGAGAGTCTCTTCTCTTGGTGATTCCATGCTCAACATACATTGTGGAAAGGAGCTGGGTCAACCACTCCGCCTGTATATCAAAAGGCAAGTTATCTTCAGGACTGATTATCACGACCTCTCTGGATAATTGTTCAGTTTTTCGCTCAATCACTGACTCCAGTTGTTCCTTATTCATATGGTTTAGTTGGTTAGTATTAAATAACAAAAAGCCCTCGTCAAACCCCAATAAAATATTGGAATTAGACAAGGGCCTTTTAAAAAGACGGTACCACCTTGTTTCTTCATCATCTTGCAATGATGAACTTAATTAGTGCTCTGTTTACCACTAGGGTGACACACTCTTTCTCTATTACGGGAGAACCCGTATCTTGTATTACAAGATCTGCTCCAGAGGGTAATTCAACATTTGTGTCCGACTTGCTTTCACCACTCGCAAGTTCTCTTTTGTCACCACAGATATCTACTATTTCTCTTTCGACGCTTTATTTAATCTTTTTAAAGAATATACAAATTTATCAATCCAAAGGCTTCTTGTCAACTACTTCACCAATTTCAAATACTTCCTTTTCCCAATCCTCACCACATTTTCGCCTTGATTCAGAGCCAGCTCAGCTTCTCCGTTGACCCTTTTTTCATTGAGATAGATCGCCCCTTCCTTAAGCAAAGTCTTAAATTCAGTGTTGCTAGAGACCAATCCCTGTTCCAAAGTAATCCTCATCAAACTATCCTCCGCACCAAGCACCAACAACTTCGCACCAACCACTACTTGTGGCGTATCTTCTCCTGCTGTCTTCTCTACCACTGTTTTTCTAAAGTGCTCTTCTGCCACGACTATCGCCTCTTCCCCATGTAACTCTTTTACGACAATATTTGCCAATTCCTTTTTGAGATTCATCGGGTTCTCCCCCTTTTCCAGCCTTGCTTTAGCTTCATCGATTATTTCCTGAGAAGCATTTGTTCCCATCAGGAAATAGGTCAAAATCACATCATCTGCAGTCGACATTATCTTGCCATATATCTCTTCGGGTGAATCCTCGATCCAAATCGCGTTTCCCCAAGATTTACTCATCTTGCGTCCATCAGTTCCTGGTAAAAATCCGTTGGCCAACACAAAGGATTCTTTCCCTCTTAGATTCTTTTGGAGAGTTCTTCCCGCCTGCATATTAAAGGTCTGATCAGTACCTCCCAGCTGGATATCCGTATCCATAAAGTAGCTGTCATATCCCTGCATGATGGGATACAGCACTTCCGGCAAACTCACGGGCTTACCCTCTGTCAATCTTTTCTTTATCAGTTCACGGCTGATAAAGTCGTTCAGAGAAAAATTTCTGGTCAGCTTGAGTACATCTCCAAAGTTTAGTTTACTCAGCCACTCGCTATTGTGGTGCACCTGTACTTTGGAAAAGTCCAGGAACTTCGCCGCTTGCCTTTTATATGTTTGAAAGTTTTCTTCAATTTGCTCATCAGTTAAGATGGGCCGTTCTGCTTCTTTATCCGAAGTATCACCCACCTTTGCGGTAAAGTCCCCAATCAAAAACGTCACGTTGTGTCCAAGGTCGGCCAAGATCTGCAGTTTTAGCAGAGGAAAGGCATGTCCCAGATGGATTCTGGTCGCCGTCGGATCGATTCCCAAGTAGACATTCAGCTTCTTATCCGAATACAATAGCTTCTCCAGCTCAACTCGGCTAGGGATAATGTTCTCGACTCCTCGGGTCAGAAAACTCTCAATTAATTCTTTCTTGCTTGCTTCATCCATATTCTCAATTCTACCCTATTTGCTCTTGGCCAACAGCTTCTTATCAAAAGTCACCAGCTTCCCACCTAAATCTTCTGACTTAATTAAAACCAAGCAATCTACGTAAGAGATATTGGTCGACAAAAAACAATCCAGTGCTTTCATCACGAATACCCTCTCTTCCAACACGATTATTCTTGTATTTAAAAATGATTTTAGTGACATATAGACATCACTCCTACTCACTTTGTAAAACTTAGTCAGCGTGTAAACACACTCCATCACCACTTCTCGAGTCACATAAACATCAGACCCCAAACTCTTCGCTTTTTTCAACACTCCTTCAACTTCTGCACTTTGTGCCAGATTATCTTTCAGCAAATACCTCAATATTGCATTTGCATCGATAACATACAAATTATTCATCAGACACACTCGCCAGATAATCTTCAACTATCGCTTCCTCAAAAGCCTCTCGCTCCATCTTTCTTATTTGAGCAGGCGTTTTCCCTTTTATTGCATATTTATGCAAGATTCCTCCTAGGGACAATATATCTGGTACGGGTTCCACCAACCAACCATTTTCCACCGCTTTCACTATGACCTTCGTTGGTCGATTTTTACCATATTTAGCCAACATCTTAGCCGGAATACTAATCTGACCTTGCCTCGTCAAACTTACTACTTGTGTCATATCCATTAATATAATACTTTCCCATTACTTTGTCAAGTTTTCATTACGTAATCAATTCGGGAATCTATTGCCATCCCATCAATCTTTTTATTTCTGCGACATATTTCCAAGGTTCGAGAAATGGTCCTGCATGAGGACTATTAACAATCACAGAAACATCCAAGTTCTCCTGGCTTTCTCTTAGTTTTTCTATGTTATTTGGGTTAAATACTTCTGCCGATCGTGTAAGCATATCCTGTTCTCCAGAAATCACTGCAATTTTCCCACCTACCTTCATTTTTCCCAGCGTTCCCCTCAAATTATCTCTGCGAGCTTTTTTACCCAGCTCTATCCACGTCGAGAATTTCAGTTTCTTTTGTTCATCCCTCGTTTTATCGTCCACAAAGACGTATCTGGGCAAGTCTTTAAGAAATTTCAAAAGACTTAAGTTCTCATAGACTGCCCCATTAATGAATTCCTTTTCACTCATTTCTTTTGATCCACCAGGAGACACCAAGACTGCATTTAGTACTCGATTAGTTCGTGTTAAATAATCCTCAGCAATTCCTCCTCCAGCAGAATAAGTCAATAAGTCAAAATTACCATCAGGGTAGAGTTTATTAATAGCCACCTCAAAATAAACACTGTGAGGCTCAAAACCATCAGCTTTTTTCACGGCTTCAAAAAATTCTGGTGTCTCCAACCCACTTGGCGCATCAGGGTAACCGATTAGAAGAATTTTCCGATCAGGCATCTCTTTAGCCAATTCACGAACAAAACTGTCCATACTCTCAATACCATTACTGGCACCGGGAATAATGATTATTGGCAGATTTTTACTAGTCACCTCTTTGTTTAAAATCACATACTTCGCTTTTTGTCTCCCCCAAGGTGTCTCTACTTCCAAGTCTTGTTGTTCAATAAATTCTCTTTCAATTCTTGTTTGAGTTTCGTAGTCAGACTTACTTTTGTTTCTTTCACCCGACCCAATATCTGTCTTTCTCGCTTCTTTTGCTTTTCTGTACAAGTCCGCCCTTTCTCTTCGCATTGGAAAAGAAACTCTTTTTTTTTGTCCGATTTTCTCAGTTGCTTGACCGAACCAATACCAAAAATTTCCTATAGATTTTTCAATTACCGGCTCGGCCGAATATTTCTCTCCACCCTTCATAACAGGACACTGAATTTCTTGGGGGTTTTCTTGACATGTCTCCATATTACGTTTTCTCCTTTTCCTCTCTAATTACCAGGTTGGAAAAATCAGCCAGATTCATCGACCCCAAATCTTTTTGACCTCTGGCCCTTACCGATAGATTTCCGGAATCTACCTCTTTTTCACCCAAGATCAGCATGTAAGGCACCTTTGATGCTTCCGCATTTCGGATTTTCTTACCCAAAGAATCTGCATCAGTATTCAACCCTACTCTTAAACCCTTCTCCCTTAACTCTTTAACCATCTTTTCAGAATACTCTATTGTTTTCTCAGACACAGGTAATACTGTTACCTGAGTAGGTGACAGCCATACCGGAAAGGCTCCGGCATAGTGTTCAATCAATATCATCATCGCTCTTTCAGCCGAGCCAAGAATCGCTCTGTGCAACATCACCGGGAGTTTTTGTGTTCCATCATGATCAGTATATACCAAGCCAAATCTTTCGGGCATCACATAGTCGATCTGCAACGTAGACAGTTGCCATTCACGTCCTAGTGCGTCAGTTGCTACCAAATCCATTTTTGGTGCATAAAATGCCGCTTCCCCGGGACCGTCATAGTATGGAATATTATTTCTCTCCATAATTTCCACCGCCCATTTTTCGACCTTATCCCAAACGACCGGATCTCCCAAATACTTTTCCGGATGGCCCAAGTCTCTCGTCGACAGTCTGTATTTGTATTTGAATCCAAAGGTATCCATCACTTTTTTTGTCATTTGCAAAGCTACATCTATTTCTGCATCTACTTGATCCTCCCGACAAAATATATGACAATCGTCCTGCGAAAACGATCTTACTCGCCCGAGCCCCGAAAGTTCCCCCGGTTTCTCATCGCGGTAAAGCATGGCAAAGTCCGTCAATCGTAAAGGCAGATCGCGATAGCTCCTCGGTTGGGCCGCATAAATCTGGGTGTGCTGGGGACAGTTCATCGGTTTCAGAAACATTTCCTCGTCGGAATAATTAGACACCACCCGAAACATATCTCTCTTATATTTATCGTAGTGTCCGGAAGTTTTATACAAATCTGCCTTAGCAATTTGAGGCGTCCAAACTTGATAGTAACCTTGGGCTGATTGCACCGATTCTACAAACTCGGTTAACTTTCTTCTGATAAAAGCTCCTTTTGGTGAGTAGAGTGGCAGCCCACTTCCGACCAAATCCGAAAATGAAAACAAATCCATTTCTTTGCCCAATTTTCGATGATCCCTTTTTTTGGCTTCCTCTTGTTGCCACATATATTTATCCAGCTCCTCTTGTGTGGCAAACGCTGTTCCATAGATCCTCGTCAGCATTTTATTTTTCTCGTCTCCGTGCCAATAAGCCCCGGCCACAGAAAGCAGTTTATATGCTCCGATTTCTGAAACGGAGTCCAAGTGAGGTCCGGAACACAGATCTTCGTCGATCATTTTCCCATTAGGCAGAGTCATTTGATAGGTTGAGAACTTCTCCGCCCTGCCGGCAATCTCTTCCACCCACTCCATCTTGTACGGATTTTCGGCAAAGATTCTTTTGGCCTCATCCTCCTTAATATCTCGTCGTACCATCTTCGACTCGGACTTAATTACTCTGGCCATTTCTTTCTCAATCGCCGGAAAGTCTGCCTCCGTGATCTTTTCCTCCAGATCAAAGTCAAAATAAAACCCATCGTCAGTCGCCGGCCCCATCGCTTTCTTCAAATTGGGGTACAGCTTTTGCATGGCCGTATGGAGTACGTGTTCGGCCGTATGCCTAAGCTTCAGCATCTTCTGTTTACCTTCATCCATCTTTATATATTTTTCATCTAGTTTTTTCGACATTTTATTTATGTTTTAATAACAAAAAACTACCTTCTTGCAGGAACCCTTGTGGGGGTGGTTCCATCCTGCTTGCGGTAGCCTCTTAATTAGGGCGTTGGTGCCCCTGACCTGTTCCTCCGGGTTGGTAATCCATCACCGGAACAATTTGCTTCAATCTCTATTCTACCACACTAGTCTTTCTTAACCCTAAGTGGCGGGAACAGCACGCCCTCGCGACCGGAAATATCTTCCAGGAACCAGAAGAGTCTTTCGGAGTGGCCCCAGCCGGAAGTGGGTGGCATACCATACTCCAGCATTTCTACAAAGTCAGTGTCCAGCATCTGGGCCTCTTCATCTCCAGCTTCTCTTTGCCCTTGCTGTTCTTCAAACCTGGCCTTCTGGTCTTCCGGGTCGTTTAACTCACTGTATCCATTACCCAGTTCTGATCCGGCAATAATCACGTGGAATCGTTCCGTTAGTTCCTGGTTTTCTGGCTTACTCTTGGCGAGAGGTGACATAAACTTTGGTTCATTTATTAGGTAGGCCGGTCCGGCAATTGTTTTGCGGATTATCTTCCAGCAGTTATCAATTAGTCTACTTCGGTTAATGGTTCCGGTTAGGACTACCCCATTTTTCTTTATCACCATGAGCATTTCGGCATCAGTTGATTTAAAAATATCAATTCCCAGTTTCTCCCTTATTATTTCTATGTAATCAATCTCCGTCCATTCGTGAGCCAAATCGTACTCCATCCCTCTGCTCACAAACTTTGTTTTCCCATATACTTCTTTGGCGATAAATCGGAAAAGATCTTTAACCAGCTCCATATTATCTCGGTAATCGGCATACGCCCAGTACCACTCACACTGGTAATACTCCGGCAAATGTTCATCATCCATTCCTTCATTCCGGAAGTTTGGTCCAATGGTATAAATCTTTTCAAATCCTGCTCCAATGAGCCTTTTTTGAAAAAGTTCAGTCGAAATTCTCAGGAAAAAATCCTGATCTATGACATTCATATGAGTCACAAAAGGTCTAGCATCCGCTCCTCCGGTGACACTTTCAAGTACCGGTGTCTCCACCTCAATAAATCCCTTATCTTTTAGAAAATCTCTTGTTACTTTCCAGAACTTTGCTTTTCTTTCAAACCTTCTCACCTTCCCCTGATCCATCAATAGGTCCAAATATCTTTTCCGAAAGGCCTCGTCAGGATTTTCAATCCCCGCCCATTTATCGGGTAAAGGTAACCTGGCTTTGGTCAACAGTTTAATTTCTTTTACTTGCAAAGATACCTCTCCCGTCCTAGTCTTCACCACTTGCCCATTGGCTTGAATAATGTCTCCGATATCCAGCAGTTCCAAATCTTCAAAACCCAGTGTTTGCTTTTCCTTATCTGTCGGACTCATTGCATCAGCTTGGATAAAAAGTTGGATTCTGCCGCTTTGGTCTTGAATTTGGCCAAAAATTAGTTTCCCATGCTCTCTCCAAGCCATAATTCTCCCGGCCAAAACCATCTCTTTATTTTCGTATTTTTCGAAATTATCAACTATTTCACGGTTTGCCGCTTCCTTCTCGGACCTAGCTGGGTATAGCTCTATCCCCATTAGTCGAAGGTTTTCTACTTTCTTTTCTCGTTCTTTTAAGATTTCCTCAAGTCTACTTGCCATAGGTATTTATTTTAACAGCCTTACATCTTCGCCACAGTTTCTATACCCAAAAGTTCCAGCCCGCTTTTTATCACCAGTCCTGTCACTGCTACCAGTAGCAGTCTTAGGTTTTCTTCCGGCACCCCGATCACCCTGTTTCTGTCATAGAATCCGTTAAACTTTTGTGCCAGTTCAAATAAAGTCTGGCCCACCGCGTTTGGTGCAAAGTTTTTCGCCGCCCTTTCCACCATTTCTCCTTCGCCAATTCTCAGCACCAACCATCTAGCCAAGTTCTTTTCATCCTCATTCAACCTTATAATTTCACTTTTTTGTCCTTGAGTTCTTGATTTCTTGAGGTCATGAGTTTTTTCTATTATCCCCTTCGTTCTCACATACACATACTGCAAATACGGCCCGCTATTCCCTTCCATCGAAAGAGCTTCTTCCCATTTGAAGTCATAGTCGGACTCCGGCGATCTTCGTAGTTCGTTATACTTCACCGCCCCAATTCCAATTTTATCGGAAGTCTCTTCCATGTTTTTTTCTTTCGCCATTCTTTGGGCTTCTTCACCTGCTCTAAAAATTAAATCTTCAAGTTTGATGTTGGTACCTTTCCTTGTGCTCATCTTTTCCCCACCAAATGTCATTCTTCCATGAGCAACATGCTTGAATTCTACCGCCTTGGCATCTTCCCAAAGTAATCTTACGGCCTCAAATACCTGTCTGAAGTGCAGGGTTTGTTCAGAACCAACTTCGTATACATATAGATCCGACTTTAAATCCGCATCATCAAGTCTCTTTCTTATCGTTGCTAAATCTCTGGTAAAGTATGTTGTCGTCCCATCTGATTTCAACAACATTGCCGGTGGTAAGTACTCTTTTCCATTTTTCTCGAATTTGACGATTAGAGCTCCTCTTTCTCCCTGTTCCGCCACACCAGCATCCATTGCTTCTTGAATAATCCCCGGCATCGCCTTTTCATAAATACTCTCCCCATTTTCATGATCAAACTCAACTCCCAACTTCATGTATATCTCATCGAACTCCTTCATTGAAACGCCGATGCATTCTTTCCAGATTTTTCTGGCCGACTCATCGCCTTTTTCCAACCGAGCAAATGCTTCTCTCGCTTTATCTTTCAACTCCGGCATTTCTTCTATTCGTTTATTAAATTCCACGTACAAACTTTCCAGATCAGTTACAGCCATATTCGAAACATCAAGATTCTTTTCTTCAACTGCTGCTACGATCATGCCAAACTGTGTCCCCCAGTCACCCAAATGATTATCGTTGGTTACCTCAGCACCGCTATGTTTATAAAGGTTATACAAAGCTTGCCCGATAATAGTCGATCGCAGATGCCCCACCGAAAATCTCTTGGCAATATTCGGCGATGAGTACTCCACCAATACTTTCTTTCCGCTCATAAAATCACTATCCAGGCAATGTCCGTCATTCCGTAACATCTCAGCTAATCCGGCTACCAAAATTTCATCCTTGATCCAAAAATTAATAAACCCCGGACCGGCAAGCTCAATTTTTCCAACTATCTCCATCAACTTTTCATCTTTTTCTAGTTTCTCTACTACTTCCTGAGCCAATTCACGGGAATTCTTACCCAACAATTTCGCCATCACCATAGCCACGTTGCTGGCATAATCCCCCATTTTTTCATCCCCGGGATGCTCCACCGAAAAATTTATAAACCCAATAATCTCCCCAATTGCCCTATGAATTTTAAAAGCCGTTCTCCCCATGGGTGCTCTAACTTTTTCGGGAGTCTCTGTAGTTACTTGCTTAATTTTTTGTCTACCTTTCGTTTTCTTTTCTATGGGAAGAACCTCTTCAAGTTCCTGCAGAGTTAGTTGGGTTCCTGTCACAAACTCAACATTCACCTCAAGGTTATTTTCGTCTATATAGTAGATCTCTATCTTGCCACCCAGCTTCTCACCAACCAGACTTGCCAATTCCTCTGTCGCACTCTTCAAAGTTTCACCATCTACTGTCGGTACTGCTTCCATCACCAAAACCACGTTTTTAGTTTCTTCGGTAAGCATCGTTCGTTTTCCCTCTCTCCAATTCCATTTTCGACAAACAAATCCCAAATCATCCAGATAGGCCACCTCCCCTTTATCACAAGCAACCACTTCGTCTGACCCCAAATAGATTCCTGTTTCGTCACCGTTGGCAAAAGCTAATCTGATGTCACCTTGTACCTTATCTAAATCTTCACCTCCAAAAGGCAAGACATGTTTTAGGGAGAGTGCGTTATATAGATTCACTAGCGGATTAATATCAGACAATTCCTTTCCCTTCAATACTCTTTTCAGCAAAGCTTCAATCGAAGAGTTATATTCAGACGGCTTTGACCCAAACAATCGGTAAATTTCTCTCCATGGAGCTATATATTGATGGCTAGATATTTCCACTCCGGCCAATTTAATTCGAGCATTCTCTTGTTCTTTTCTAAGTTCATCTAAGGACAGACCATGTTTTGAATTGTCAATTCCAAGCGCCACCACCACTCCAAGTTTCACGCCTGGAAACTTCTCAAATATTTTCTTATCTACTATTAGCTTCATATATTTATAATTAAAACCCCTCACTCAAGCCAAGATCAATTCATCTTAACTCTAGTCAGGGGTCTTCAGACGGCTTGTCGGCCGGAAGGACGGTACCACCCTTTGTTTCACTCTTTGTGCTCCAATTTTACGGCCTGCCCACTGTCAGGTGGAGCTACCCCGGCGGCATTTCCTCCACTAGCCCAGGGGCGCGACTCCCTTCAAAGCTGGATATATTCTACCATATCACAAAAAATCCCCCTTCAAGGACTGTCCTTGAAGGTACCGACCCTCTTCCCATGTCGGACGTTGGACTGCCCCAAAAACCAGACCAATCAGTTATTAGAATCCTAAGAATTAAAAACCAATTCAAAAATTGATTTGTAGTCTCTCTTAAACTTACTTTGTTCCACTTTCAGCATCTGCTCTATCTCCTCCAAACTCTTCCACTCGTACCTCTCTACCTCATCCTCGTTCGGCTTTAAAAAACATCTTTTTGTGTCAATAACACACAAATATGCTCTCCCAAAACAAAATGTAGTCTTTAACTTGTTAGGGGAAAAAGATCCCCTTTCAACCAATTTCTCATTTTCAATACCCAGCTCTTCCTTAAGCCCTCGGATGGCGGCCGAAAAGTAATCTTCACCGGACTGCAAATTCTCCCCACAGGAATAATCATAGCCGCCAGGTAAATACCTCTTCTTGCGCGACCTTACCGGTAACAATACTTCTCCTTTTTCGTTTTGAACAAAAATATTTACCACTCTAGTGTTATTTTCCAATCCATTATCCCAAATAACTCCTCTTGGCATCGTCCCAATTACCAAATCATTACTATCCACCACATCTTGCATTTCTCCACCATCCATATCAGATGAATATTCTTGTTTGTCTACCAAACTTTGAACTTTATCTTTTATTTCCTGATCTGTCATATTCTCAGTAACTTGATGTTCCCCCTGTCAAATATTTTTCTGCATCTAGGGCCGCCTGACAGCCCATACCGGCGGCAGTGATTGCCTGCTTATACTTGAAGTCGACCACGTCCCCACAACCAAAAACTCCACTAACGGAAGTCATGGTCGGATAGCCTTCAAGCCACAGCTTAGCATTTCCGTTTGTGATTCCCGTTTTCAGGAAACCCTTCTCATCCAGATCCACTTGACTTTTAAACAGTTCAGTTGTGGGGAAATGCCCGATAGCCAAAAACAATCCATCTACACTCATTGTTGTGTAGGGGTCGACCCCCGCGTCGATCCCGGAGCTTTTGATTTTTATCGACTTCAATTTATCTTCACCGTTTACCTCCACCACTTCACTATTCCAAATCACCTTTATTTTTGGATTACCGAACACTCTCTCCTGCATTACCTTGCTGGCCTTAAAAGAGTCTCTTCGGTGAATCAAATATACTTCGCCCGCATACTTGGCAAGAGCCAAAGCGTCCTCCATAGCTGCATCTCCTCCTCCAACTACGACGGTAATTTTTTCTTTAAAGAAAGCCGCATCACACACCGCACAAGTACTCACCCCCTTGCCCATCAATTTCTCCTCATCCAATCCCAACATTTTTGCAGACGCTCCTGTAGAAATAATTAATGCTTTAGCTGATATTTCTTTTTCGCCCACCCAAACTTTCTTGGTTTCCCCTGACATTTCAACCTTTGTTACATTCTCATACCGTACCTCAGCTCCAAACTTTTTCGCTTGAACCTCCATATTCATCATCAAATCTGGCCCCATAACTCCGTCTTTAAATCCGGGATAATTTTCTACTAGTGTCGTATTCATCAGTTGTCCTCCCGCCTTTACTCCGGCAAACACCAAAACGGACAGTGTTGCCCGCGACAGATACAAAGCAGCCGTATACCCGCCTGGTCCTCCGCCAATGATAATTACATCCCACTTTTTTTCTTCTACCATTTTTCTATTTTTGTATGTTATTTGAAAATCTAAGAGCACCGTAGACCGTGTTCCTTTGGGAAATTATCCGAAGGTTGAGAAAGTAGTCTTTCGAAATCCAGTGTATCTCCACTGGAATCAAAAGCTTGGTATTTTTCTGTTAAGAAAAATTTTTGCGACGAGACTAAAACAACCGACGAGTGCTGGACGAGTCGGATTGTGGTTTCCATAAAGGAATACGGGCGAAAGGTGTTCGATTTTCAATTTACTTAATAACCTTCTCAATCATCTGAATGTAGGCATCCTTGCCTCCAAAACCCACCTGTCTCGCCACTTCTTTTCCTTTTTGAAAAAGAATTACCGTGGGAATACTCATTACACCATAGTCCCCCGCTACTTTGGAGTTGGTATCTACGTCTACCTTACCCACTCTAATCTTCCCTTCATAAGTATTGGCCAATTCATCGACGATAGGAGATACCAAGCGGCACGGGCCGCACCAATCGGCATAGAAATCTACTAATACAGGTGTTTCGGCTTTAAGAACCTCATCATTGAAATTTTGATCGGTAAATTTTTGAACCATATTTTTTGTATAAATACTAAATGTTAAATATAAAATCTAAAATATTTACAGGAATCTTTTTAATAATTTAGCATATTCTTCTTTGTTACAACTATCCACCGCATCGGCTAGCAGTGCTTTGGCCACACTTTTTAGAGAGCTCATGGATGCCACCACCTGAGTCACCACCGCCTCACACTTCTTATCTTCAGAAATCATTTTCTCAATTCCACCCACTTGACCCTGAATTCTTTTCAGAGCTACCTGTAGTTTTTTCTTCTCTTCAATTGTCATATTAATTATTCTTTTTATTCTCGAGTTCTTGAATCCTTGATTTCTTTCAGTATACCCCCAGTGGTATATTCTTGTCAATCCTTAACTTAAAAGTTTAGTGCCAACAGTCCAAAAATTATTGCCATCAACAATACGAACCATCTTTTTTCTTCGGAACTAACCTCTCTTTTTATCTGCCAAAACCAAAGATCAAACCGATCGTGACTCCAAAAGTAGTCAAAAATCAGATCAAAAACCAAGTGGATTCCAATACCCAGTACAAAACCCCTTGCAAACGAACTAGAAACACTCGTTACCGTCAACAGGGCCATTACCATCCACACTAACAAAAACAAGACACTCCTCATTACCAATTCCTTCTGCTCATGTCTTTCGTTCAACAAGGTAATCAATCCTTCGACAATTTTTTTTCTTCCAAACAAATCTCTCAGTCTTGTTCCCAACGCTTCGTCCGGCTTCATCAGAAAGCTGTATACAAATCGATCGCAAAAGACAAACAGGAATCCAATCACTCCACCTAAAAGCCACCACAACAAATCTAAACCAAAAACAAAATTACCAGTGATTACTTTTACAAAGATTAAAAAAACAAAAAACCCAAACAAGACATATTGATGGATTGCCACCTTATTTTTAATCATATCTTGATCTCATTCTAACACTAATCATCCCAAGTTTTTATCTCTGTCTGTGGCAATTTCATTTTTTTTGGTGTTACGACTAACAAAATAATTGAAACCAATACCATCATTACACCCATAACGACAAAAGTGTTTTTCTCACCCACAAATTGTGATATCAAACCCGCCACAATCGGGCCAACAATATAGGCAACACTAAGCGTCGATCCGGACAAACCCACCATGTGTTTCCCCTCGCTTCCCATTCGACTTACAATATCCGAATACACTGCATCAGTCAAAGGCCAAGACACAGAAAGCATTGTCCCCACCAATAGAGAAACAATCAGAGCAACCATTACACTATCACTTGGACCGATCATCACCAGCAACAGACCGGAAATCAGCATAAATATTTCAGCCATTTTCTTTTTCCCTTTGTAAATACCCCACCTTGCGACTATCACTCCTACAAATACCATTGGTAAGGTATAAAATGGCAAAAACAAACCTCCCCACCACGTTTGTTTTGCCAGATTATCGGAAAAAACTGTGCCTGTTGTCCAATAGGTAGCATCCACAATCCCCATTGTTAAACTAATAATGATTACCGGCCAAACATGTTCAAACAAAATCGTCCAGTGCTTAATTTCCTTCAGTATATTTATTCTTTCGACAGGCTCATCCAAAACAACTTCTGACATATTTCTTCCCATTATTTTCCAAATTATGTAACCCAAGATGACACTGAAGGTGGCTACTACCACTACCCAATAGTCACCCCTACTAATTGCCAGATAACTACCTATCACTGGCCCGATAAAATAGGCAAGACTTCGAAAGGTTCCCATTATCGCCCAAACACCGGACCTTGAAGTGGCGGGGACTGACCCCGATACAAATGCCTGAGTTCCAAAACCCAAAAATTCATAATATATTCCCCAAATCGCCATTGCTACCAAAAACAGAATCACCATAGGCCAAGCGATACTCCAAAACAGCACACCACAAAAAACCAAACTAGATCCGATGGCCATAAGCAATATCTTTCTTGTCTTCAGACCCCTCAATAGCTGTGGAAATATCAAGTCAGCTCCAAAGCCCACCACTGAAGAAAAAGAAATCACAAGCCCCATTATCAGCGAACTGTTTACCGAGCCTTGTATAAAAGAAGGCGCCCAATCACTTAAGATTCCGTCTCCCAAATAAACAAAAAATAGCATTAAGGAAAGCATTACCGTTCTCCCCCAAAAACTTCCCAAAAAAAATCCACTGTTAATTTTTCCGTTCACCCATCCATCTTACAAGACCATCGGTCAACGATGTGACATCTTTTTCTTCTCCTCAACCAATTCGTCATTGCGAACCCGCCGGACGGCGGGTGTGGCAATCTCACTCCACCAAAGATTTATCTCTCTCCTCCTCCTTAAGTTGTTTAAGTTTCCACATAAACATTTTACCCTTGCTTCGCGCTCCAGCGTCCATCACAAAACTTTTGGCCTTCTCTACTAATTCTCTGGGGGCAGTTTTCACTATTCTCATATATATTGCCGTATGTTTTGTGTCATCCAAAGCTACAGCTAGCCTATATGCATAGTCTTGCCATTCCCGGCTTATTCGCTTTTGCTTTGTCTCATCCAGCTCGTACTTGTCGAGAATCTTTGTCATTGAACTAAATCCCGGTTTGTTCATCGTTAAGTCTATTATAATGAAAACATATCTTCTTATGTTCAAAAATTCAAAAACAATCATTAATCTCAAAGAGTTTTTCGTCACCTATTCTTCCACTGTCAAAATTGTTTGGGAAATAGACAAAATTATTTTTCTCAAAGTAACTCTCGCCAACGCTATCAGTGGTGCTTTAGTTTATCCTTCCTTATTGGTTAGCAAAGCACTTATTGACTCTGTTATTAGCGCCATCACCACACATGATGTTTCCGCCGGTATACATACCATGATTATTGCCGCCTCGATCAGTTTGGTCATCGACCGCACTCAGCAGATTCTCAGTGAGGTCGATGGTGTCTACAGTAACTTTATTTCCAGCTCACTCTCGGAAAGGATACAAGTTACCATTTCCCGAAAAATTAATGCATTGTCTGTTCCTGTTGCGGAATCCCCGGAAACACGAAACCTACAGCAAAAAGTCATGGACAATACAGGACGATCCGTTTGGTCGCTCATAATACCCATCTCAACCTTTCCGGAAATAATTTTCACTATCATTGCCACCGCCATTCCCATCTTTTCCTTTCAACCCCTGATTATCATCCCCTGCATAGTTCTGGCACTCCCAAATATCATTATCGGGGTTAGCGCTTCCAAAGAATGGCACGCTCTTAGTACCGAGTTCTCTCCTAAGTGGAGAATCTGGACCGCCTTAGAGGATTTTGCCATCAAGGGTCGTTACCTATATGAAAACAAAATCCTCGGTCATGTGGAAATTCTTCTCAATCGTCGTGTAAAGATGGCAAACGAAAACTTTGAAAAACGTAAAACTATTAGCTCAAAATACGCCAAAAAGCGCCAGGTCACTCAATTACCCATGGCTCTTTTCCAAACAGGGACCAGGCTCTACCTTTACTATTTGGCCATTATTCAGGTTCTGACCCTGGGAACGGCTCAAATCACCAGTTCCGCCATCGAACGGTTTATTGGCAATATTAGTCGTTTGATCAGACAAGCCAATGAAGTTTTTCAAAACTACCTGTTTATCACCGATTACAAAAAATTCATGGCCCTTCCTGAAGAAGATCAGCTTTCAGGAGCTGAGATTCCCAAAGAGCTCCATGAGGGAATTGAGTTCAAAGATGTTTGGTTTAAATACGATCACTCTCCAAGCTGGATTCTCAAAGGTGTCTCTTTCAAAGTCATTCCCAAGGATAACATAGCTATTGTCGGAGAGAACGGTGCTGGAAAAACCACCTTGATCAAGTTGATTTGTCGCTTTTACGAACCACAAAAAGGCGAAATATTCTTAAACGGTCGAAATATCAATGACTATAATATCAAAACCTACCGTCACAACCTCTCGGCTCTTTTCCAAGATTTTGCTCAGTACCCCTTTTCCGTAGAAGACAATATCAGGTTTGGTGATGTCGATAAGAAGAAAACCAAGTTCGAAATCAAAAAGGCAGCCAAGCTTGCGGGGATCATCAATTTCATTAAATCCCTGCCCTTGGGCTTCAAAAACCCGCTAGATAAAGAGTTTGCGAGCGGTGTAGAGCCATCAAAAGGTCTTTGGCAAAGAGTTGCCTTAGCCAGAATCCTTTATCGAGACGCTCAAATTCTTATTCTTGACGAACCAACCTCCAATGTAGATCCAGAATCGGAGGAACAAATATTCGCCGATGTTTTGAGAGAAGCCAAGAAAAAGATCGTTATTTTGGTCTCACATCGTTTCAGTACTGTAAGGAAAGCAGACAAAATTTTGGTCTTAGAAAAAGGTTTAGCGGTCGAATATGGCAGTCATGAAGTACTGATGAAAAAGGCAGGTCGTTATAAAGAGTTATTCTCCATCCAAGCCCAAAGCTACCAATAGTTCGTCCGCCGCCTCCTCCATAATTTCGTCCAACACCTCCAGCTCGTCCTTTCCGAATTTATTTAGCACATAATCTGACCCCGAACCGGCATACTGAGTCTGTTCCCGATTGTCTGCTCCGATTCTTACTCGTAAAAAATCTTTACTTGGCATGCTAGCCTCGACTGAACTAACTCCATTGTGTACTTTTGGGCCGACACCTTTCTGAATTTTATACTCACCCAATTTCAGATCAAGATCATCATGCACCAGAATCACATCCCCCACCTTCAGCTTATAAAAATCCATAATTTTTCTGACCGCTCTTCCGGACTCGTTCATAAACGTTTGTGGCTTTGCAAACAGCACATCTTTGTCTCTATATACCATTGCTTCAAATTTTCCTTCCAGCGAGAACCTTGCTCCACCCGTAAACCGGTCTACAAACATAAATCCAGTATTATGTCTTGTATTGGCGTATTCATTGCCGGGATTCCCCAATCCAATTATTAGTTTCATTTATGTTTCAATTTTATCCTTTATAATCCACTTATGATAGTTTCCAAGAAACCCTTTTTTTCAGTAGTTATTCCCGCACTCAATGAAGAGAAATATCTTCCCCTTCTGCTTGCTGATTTAGTTAGGCAAACCACACATGACTTTGAGGTAATTGTTGTTGATGGTGTCTCAAAAGACAGAACTGTCGAAAAAGCCAAGTCATTTATGAACAAACTTTCTTCCTTAACCATCCTTTCTTCTAGCGTTCGAAATGTTTCCGTTCAGCGAAACCTGGGCGCCAGTCAGGCTACTGGAAAATATCTTCTGTTTAACGATGCCGACAACAGACTCCCTGAATATTTTCTCGAAGGAGTTAAATACCAGCTTCATGTTAATCCGTTGGACCTTTTCACCAATTGGTTTATTCCCGATTCTAATACCACCTCAGACAAAGCGGTTGCAAGTTATATGAACATTATGGTCGAAACAGCCTCACTTCTCAACCAGCCGGCAGCTTATGGCGCCCTTATCGGTTGCCGAAAGAGTATTTTTAAGAAAACCGGCGGGTTCAATCCTGAAGTTGGTTTCGCCGAAGACACCGATTTTGTAAATCGAGGTTACCACAAAGGATACTCCTTTGGTGTTATCCACGAACCACATTTTGTTTACTCCTTCCGCCGCTTTCGAAAAATGGGCAAACTTAAGATGCTCCAAAAATACGCTGTTCTTAATCTAAAATTTCTCACCAATCAAAAGGTTAATCAAAAAAAAGAATATCCCATGGGTGGAGGATACCTTGAAGAAGAGACTCGAATTACCTCTGATCTTACAAATCTCATCCGGTCTGCTTTCAAGAAAAGCGCCAAAAAAACCAAAATCACTGATCGTCTTCGTGCTCTTCTCAGTCTTGAAGAAAACCAATCCTAAGCTAACATCAATTGGATTCCTACAAACATCGCGTAGATGCCCACCAACACGGCCCCCTCCCATCTATCCAATTTGTGTTTTGACTTGGTGAATAACCAAAACAACCCCAAAATAGTCATCAAAAACAATCCGGAAATACCCTTTTGAAGAGGGTCGGTATAACCAATTGGACTGATCATTACGATTATGCCCAGTATCAGAGTCGAGTTGATTACCACACTCCCCAAAATATCACCGAGTATTAGAGATATCTCCCTTTTTTCCGAAGCCACAATTGTTAACACCAATTCTGGCAAGGTTGTGCCTATGGCTAGCACTATTAACCCGATCCAAAAAGAGCTCACACCCAACGATCCCGAAACTTTTACAGCCAAATTAACAAGCATCAAAGCACTCACGCCTAGAACTCCCAGCCAAGATATCAACTTAAACGCCTGAACAATCGAATTCATTCTGGTTTTTACACGGTGTTTTATGATTTTTCTTCCGGAAATCTTAAGGGCTCTTAATGGAGAATTTCCCCTTCGAACCAGATTGTTTGCATACAGTAGATAAAGAAATATTAGTACCAATCCATCTAGTCTCGTAAGTTTCCCGTCAGTCATCAACAAAAAAGGCATCATCACCATTCCTGCCGTAATCCAAAGTTCGTTTCTTAAATACTCTCCAATTACCGGAATAGCTCCGAATACCAATGCCGCTCCTCCAATAATCCAGCTTAAATTTGCTAGATTAGCGCCAACAATATTCCCTAGTGCAATTTGTGGTTGATTGCGAAGAGCCGCTGCTATTCCAACAAACAACTCTGGGAGTGAGGTCGAAAACCCCACCAGCACTGTCGCCAGTACCAATCTACTTGTTTTGATTTCCCTCACTAGCTTCTCAAAAATATCAATCATGACACCAGACGACACTACGATAACCAATATCAAAACAACTCCCCACACAATATCCAGTAACATACCTTCATTTAATCACAATTCAGTTCATCTTTTTCTTCTCTTTCCTACTTCGATCAAAATGGGCACAACAGAAATAGATACGATCATTAGGGCCACGTAATGAAAGTTCTCTTTTACAAAAGGGAAATTACCAAAGACGTAACCACCGATTAAAAAAGTAGTTACCCAAGAAATACCACCAATAACGTTATAAAATACAAATTTTACATAATGCATTTTACTAATTCCGGCCACAAATGGAGCAAATGTTCTAACTATAGGTACGAATCTGGCAAGCACGATTGCCTTACCACCATGTCTTTGATAAAACTCTTCCGCTTGCTCCAAATACTCTTTTTTGAAGAGCTTACTTCGTCCGTCAAAGATTTTTTTTTCAAGCTTATCACCGATGAGATAATTTACGGAATCGCCAAGAATGGCCGCCGCCGCCATCAGCAGATAGAGAAACAATAAGTCAAAAGACCCCATCGCCGCCAAAGCTCCTGCCGCAAACAGCAAAGAGTCGCCTGGCAAAAAAGGGGCTACTACCAGTCCCGTTTCCATAAAAATCACCAAGAAAAGAATCAGATAAGTCATTGTGCCGTACTGAGCGATAACTAAAACCAAGTTCTTATCAATATGCAAAAAGAAGTCCAAAAGTAATTTTAAAATCTCCATCCCTTTATTGTATCTTAGGACATTGATAGTTTGGCTATCTCTTCTACTTCTTTCCAAGTAGTTGCCTGCTTCGGCCCCTTGTCCTCCCTAAATTTCACTAGACGAGGAAATCTCAAGGCCAAGCCACCGGCGTGATTAGGACTTTTAGTTATTTCATCCGCAGCGATCTCCACCACCACTGACGGTTCTACCCACACATCAGGCACCAAAGCACCGGTCACCAAATAATTATTTGGCTTTATTTTCACTTCTAGCTTGTCTAAATTTTTCTTCAAACTTCTAAACTCTTCATCGGTCAGCCCAGTACCTACTTTTGCAATAGACACCCAAGCATCGCCCTTTTGCAGACCTACCAAAAAGGCCCCGATTCCAAATCCGACCCGTTTTCCTCTACCCAAGTAATATCCCAAGATTATCAGATCCAAGGTGTCGGACAACTTTCCTGACGTTCCTTCAGCCTCTTTGATTTTTACCCAGTTCCAGCCCTGTCTGCCGGGCAAATATTCTCCATTCCACATTTTGATTACTGCCCCTTCAAATCCTTCTTTCAAAAATTTATCGTGCATTTTTTGCACTTCAATAGGATCATCGGTTTTGTAATATTCATCAGTTACCAAAGTATCATTTCTTTTAATTACTTCAGCCAGCACCTTTCTTCTTTCAAAATAGGGCTTATCAATTAAACTTTTGCCGTCTAAATTCAAAATATCAAAAACAAAAAAACGTAAAGGGATAACTTTGGCTGTTTCCGCTACATCATGCTTTCTTTTTCTGGTGATAGTAAGCTGAAAGGGTAATATTTTTCCGGTCTTATTGTCGTATCCGACCGCTTCACAATCCAAGATGACTTCATCTGCCTTGACCCATTCCTTCATCGAGTTGAGTTCTGGGAACATAGGACTCGACTCCTCCAAGTTTCTCGTATACGTCCGTATCTCATTCTTTGATCTATTAAAGTGGATCTGCACTCTTGTTCCGTCGTACTTCCTCTCCGCTGCCACCATCCCCATCTTGTCCACTATTTCCTTATAGTTATTCAATCTCTGGCACAAAGCCGGAACTACCGGGACGCCAGTCTTCACTTTAATATTTTTCAAACCGGACATACCTTTCTCCTTAACCACTTTTGTGATGTATCCTGAATCCGGATAAATCTGGAAGGCATTATCAAGTTCTTTCCGAAGAGTTTTTCCACCACTGGCCATCTGTGATAGCGCGTCAAAAATAGTTTTTTCCGAAAAGCCGAGACGCAGTTTTCCTACTACCATTCTGGCAATGAACTTTTTCTCCAAACTTGAAGTTGTGAGCAGCAACTCCGACAATCTGGCCACCTTCCGCTCTTGACTTCCCCCACCACCTTCATCTGCCATTATCTTCAGCTTCTCAAAAACCTCAATTATCGTATACTTCACCGAAGTGTTTCTTTTGAATTCCAATCCTTCGACCAGCAAACCAACATCTCCTTTAGTCTTATATTTATTTTCCACTTCTTTGGACGGCAAACCAGTCCCTTCAGTCACGCTCCGTAACACCATCTTTGTGGCCATATTAAATTCCTTTTTATCAAAATCAGGACCTAATTGTCCCAAAGTCAAGTAAATTCCTTTATCAGTTTCTTCCGCTTTCATCTCCTCAATCATCTCGGCAAGAACTTTGGTAATCTCAAGACGTGAAGATATCTTTTCCAACTTCTCTAAATATCCCGCAAAATCTTTGAACAACATATTTGTAGTATATCAACGATAAGACTTGGCCTTTCCCATTACGTAAAGAGCTCCTTTAGTTTTACCCTTCTTACGGATCAGCTTTTTGTCTATCAGATCTTTTAGATCTCGCAAAATGGTGTCATCAGAAACCATCGGCAACACATTTCTAATCTCTTTTATCGTCATTTCATTTTTCAATGTTATTTCTTCCATTATGGCGATCTGTCGTTCCGACAAGGATATAACCCGACCCCCATCAGTTTTGAAGATGGGTGTGTCGCCCACTAAATTCATTACTTTTGTTTGGACTTTTCCCGCAGCTTCTGAGAGGCATCTACTCAAATACTCCAACCAAACAGTTAATTCTCCCCCGTTTCTCTCTACTGAAGACACAGCTTGTTGAAAGCTATCCTTGTTTTTTAAGATATCCTCTTCCATCGATAAAAGCTTCTTAAAACCAAACCCTTCCGACGAGAGTATCAGCTGATAGAAACATAATGCAGTTAACGTATTATTTTCCGTATAAGGGCAAATCCGCATTATTTCATAAAACATTATGCCCGCTTTATTCATCGGATGAACTTCATTTTTGTTTGTGCTTTTGTACCACCCCATCAGATCTTCTATTTGAAAGGGCACTTCGACCGCTAACGGAGGAACGGCAGTAAATCCATCCGCTTCTCTCTCACGCCAACTACCAACCTCATTTGGCGCCACCAATCTCTCTCCCAGCAAGGTGTTGGTTTGTGACAGCTCCTTTTCTCCATAAACTTCGTGCTTGAACTTTCCGGCCAAGAAAGCCAACTGTTCGGTTAATCTATTTACGTTTAACAGATTCAATACTTGTTGAATGTCTTTCTCCTTTCCTATAGCTCCGGCCCTCATAGCCACTTGGGTTGCCTTGTCGTCTCTGCCTGGCTCGTCTTTTACAATCTTCGCCACATCGTCCAAGCTCAAATCATTCGCCGAAAATCTTGACATTGAATAAATTTTTCGTATCAGATTCTCTTTTCTTAATCTTTCCTCCCAATCAGGCTGTAATTTTGCCAGTTCCGCAATTTTTTCAGCCACCTCAATTGCAATCAAATTTGAAAGCATTTTGTTTGTAATTATGAAGGAAGGCGAAAACATAAGGCGATTATTGCATTATTTGCGGAATATCACAAGTTGGATACCACCTCTCCGTAAATTTCCGGTACCACATCCACCAAATCATCGGCATTAAACATAAACCCTCTTACTTCAGCCAATTTTTCCGCTGCCTTCTTGGTCAGATAAGAGGCCGCCGTACAACCCTTTACCAAGCCCTCGTTTCCTCCTGCACCAAATTATGTTCCTTAGCTAGTCGAAAAATTTGTTCTGCTCTCTCATCGAGATTGATACACATCTCTTCACCAAAAAAAGTTTCTATTTTCATGATCTGTATAGTACAAGTTTTACCTAAAAAAACAAATAATCCACCCAGGTAAGTATAATATAAGCATGAAAACAAAAAAGAAACTGGAGGGCCACCTCCATCGAGTAGTTATTGTTCAAGTAATCACATTAATCTCTACCTCCTTTGGATTGGTTGCCGCCCTGGCCTGGAATGAAGCTATCAAAGAATATGTCGACGTCTTTATTAAACCCTACTTTGCAAAAGGTTTAGGGGTTATCTCCTTGTTTGTTTATGCCGTAGTTATCACCGTAATCGCCGTTCTGATCGCCATTCAGTCAACCAGAGTACTGGAAAGATTAAGCGCTAAAGAAGCCTGATCGTTTCGGCTTTTTTAAACATCTTCACGTCTCCTTCATCCGCAGTCGTCACCACTACTTGCCTCCCGAGCATCACTCTGAGAACTTCTTCTTTGTGGATTTCATCCAATTCAGAAAAAATGTCGTCTAAGAGAAGCAAAACTTTTTTGTCACCTTTTTCTTCCATAAAATAAATCTCTCCCATTTTCAAGGCCAACACCGCCATTCTTTGTTCGCCCCTGGATCCATATACAGCCAAGTCTCTCGTCTCAGCTATTACCAGAAAGTCGTCTTTGTGAGGACCCACCAAGGTATAGCCAACCGCCACCTCGGCTTCTTTGTATTGAGACAATCTGGCTTCACTCATCGCACTCATGTCATAAGTTATTTTCAAATCCTTAAAAAGATCGCTCTTCCCAAAAAGATCATTTATATAATCGATCAGAGTTCGTCTCTTCTCTTGGATAATTTGTCCGTGCTTTATCAGAAGTCCGTCCCAAAAAGTTAATGAGTAAGGGCTGGCACTGCCTTCTCGGATCGCATCCAACAGTTTGTTTCTTCTTCTTAGGGCTTGCTCGTAGGTCGAAAGACTATTGCTATAAATATTGTCGACTTGAATCAGCAAGCGATCTAGAAATTTCCGTCTGGTATCCGGGGATCCACTAATGAGATCCACATCTTCCGGCCTAAACAACACCAAAGGTAAAATCCCCAGCATATCCTGTCTTCTTTTTGAGACACCGTCGATCAGGTATTTTCTTTTATTAACCACCTTTCCCACCACCAAGCCTCCGTTAACAATTATCTCCAGCATCATTTTGTCGCTCTTAGGAAGCTCAATTTCCCCACTGACGCGCCCCAGCTCCTGCCCAAACGCCACCATTTCCTCCGTTCTCTTGGCTCTAAAGCTATCACCTATTCCCAAAAGGTAAATCGCCTCCAACAAATTTGTCTTCCCTTTAGCATTCTGACCCACGATCAGATTAACTCCATCGGAAAAATCATATTCAGCCGTTTTATAGTTTCTAAAATCACTTAGTGTAATTTTCCTTAACATTTATACCCATATTCTACTCTTCGGACAATTTACTCAATCACAAACATACAATATCTACCATACAAAGACGCAATGCCCACCTCGCTCCACACACCAGAAGCCATTATCTTCCACTCGTTCTTTGCCAAAATCTGTCTCCATTCGGAAACCATTCGGTATTGATGCCACCAAAACTCAAAGTTTCCCAACGAATCAAACACCGCACCCAAAAACCATTCCACGGCGTTTCTGTAGGTATCTTCAATAAATATCACTCTTTTGGCCACTCGTTTTGCTTCCCTCAGAACTTCAAGGCCGTCATTGCAATGGTGGAGTACATGGATAATCACCGCCGTGTCAAATTGGTTATCCTTGAAAGGCAGTCCATGCCCATCATATATCACCGGCTTCAAATTTTCATAAATACTCAAATTTGATACATCAACGCCTGTGACCTCAAAGCCCTTCTTGATTAACAAATACGAGATTGACCCACTACCCATACCCACGTCCAATACTTTCTTACCGCTTATATGCTTTCCTATATGCTTCCACACCTCATCCGCCTTTCGCACCATCACGCCATGAATTATCTTCGACCAAAAATTTGCTCCCTTTATAGATTCCAATCTAAGTCCTTTTGCTGACCAGACAACTAATGGTATCGGCATCAAACAATTCTACTTTACACTTGACAATTAGGACAGTAGAAAGTTCCTCGACCTCCCAGTTTAATTTTCTCTATTGCCGTTCCGCATTCTGAACATTTTTGGCCATTTTTTTGGTAAACCAAAAAATGTTTTTGATATGTGCCGCCCAAACCGAACACATTCACAAATTTTTCATCCGCGGCGCTCGCACCACCATATTTAATTCCCAATTTTATTACTTTTACTACAGCTGAGTGAAGCCGTTTTGTCTCCACATCATCCAGGCTGTTGGATGCTCTTAACGGATTAATTCGTGCTAGAAACAAAGCGTCATTAACATAGATGTTGCCTATTCCACCAATCTTGTCTTGATCAAGCAATACTAATTTAACTGGCTTTCTCGATCTCTTTAATACGGTAAAGAGGTATTCGGTAGAAAACCCTTCATCGATCACGTCAGGAATTGTCCGTCTCTTTCCCTTTTCATACTCATCCAAGTCAACTATTTTCATCCAGCCAAAGACCCTCATGTCGTTGAAAAAAAGTTTTGCCCTGTCTTTGAAAGTCCATACTACCCTGGTGTGTTTACTTGGCAATTCTCTTATCCAGTCGACAGTTGGATGCCCTCCTACATATACCATCTGCCCCGTCATCTTAAGATGTACTATCACCATTTCCCTTGCTCCCTCAAAATAGATTTCGATCACCTTTGCTTTTCTTTTTACTTCCCTTATTTTTTTTCCCTCTAATATTCTTGGATCCCCTAAAAAACTCTTGGCTCGCAATACTTCCACCTCCGTGATTGTTTTTCCATCCAATACTTTATCTAGCTGACCTCTGATGGTTTCCACCTCCGGTAATTCGGGCATATTACAAATCCCCTCTGGGAGTAAATAATATCCAAAATGCGGAAATGAAACATAATGTAGCGATACTCACAAACAAAAAATTAAATCCCAAGCTACTTACCACAAACCCACCAAGGATAGTTCCCAGCGCCATCACCAAATTCGACACCAAGGCCCAATCAGAAAATTCCATAACTTCTTCTTTCTTGTCTATATGTTTTGAGAATAAAACACCAAACGTTGGTGTCCCAAGTGATTCGGCCAAACCGAATGCCACCTGCACTAAGATCAAAAACAAAGCGTTTTCGATAAAAATATAACACAAAAAACACAACCCTCGGATTATGTAGCTTATCACTAACATTAGTTCTTTCTCCCGGACACGGTCTCCCCATCTGGCCATAAACAACAGAAACAATGTTGATGAAATATAAAATACTGCCGTTGAGATACTTACTAACAAAACCCCTCCGCCAATCCTCTGCACATAAACAGCATATAGGGGGCCCAACAACAATGCGGCAAAAATATAAATTGCATTGCTGACAAACAGAACTTTCAGAGCGGTATTATTTCTCATCCGCTACTATCATATCAATGATTTTCCTTATTTTTCTCTCAAACAATTCTCTGGAAAACTTTCTTGACTGATTAATCAAGATTCTTCTCTTCCAGCTAAATTTTTCAAAACGCAGTATAGCCTTCTCAATCACGAGCGAATCCGTACTGTCGATCAATAAGCCCGTCTTATCATTAACTACCGTTTCCTTAAATCCACCGCCATTGTAGGCTATCACAGGCGCCCCAGAAGCCATTGCTTCAACCACTGTCATGCCGAAATCTTCATCTTTTGCTAATGCAATAAATCCTTTTGCTTTTGCATATAACCCAATCATCTTCCTATCAGAGATTCTTCCCATAAGCTCTACCGCTTCAATTTTTTCCAGCTCCTGTTTGATTTTGGAAAATCCAACGGCCTCGCCCACTATCTTCAGTTTAAAACCACCATGCTTGGTTGCTTCAGCCGCTTCCACGAGGCCTTTCGCCCCCACAAGACGCGATACAATCAAAAAATAGTTTTGCTTTTTTATCCCCTTACTGTTGTTGATAAGTTTTTCCACTTCAACCGGGGGATAGACTACCTCAGATTCCTTCCGGTAAAACTTCCAGACTCTGTTCTTAACGTTGTCCGAATTTACTATCCACTTATTTACCCTTTGCGAAGAATGCCAGTCGAATATTCTCAAAAAATGATTAACTACCATCGCGTACACCCGTACAATCCAATATCTTTGTAAATTAATGCTTGTCTCATAGCCATATAAGAAACGCGGTGGAGTGTGGCAATAAGCGACCACTATGGTACTCGGAGAAACTTTAAAACCTCTCGCAAAATAAGAAGAACACGATGTAATTACTAGATCATATTCGCTCAAATCCATCGAACCCCAAATAATTGGAATCAAAAACCTTAATGGGCTGTATAGGTTCCAGTGCTTGATAAATATAGCCAAAGGGCTCTCAACTATCTTTCTGTCAGCAAATTCTTTATCGCAGGACGATCCTTTTACTCTAAAGGCCGTATAGATTGGTGCATTTGGGTACATATCGGACAAAACCCTTAGCACCCTCTCCGCACCACCAAACTCCTTTATATAGTCATGTACCAGAGCTACTTTCATATGAATACTTCTTGGACCTCCATTTCCCAAGAGTCCTTTGGCAATTTACCTATCAAACTTTTAAAATTCAGTTCTTCAAACAGTTCTACCACTTTCTTTTTGTCATAATTAGCCAACAAACAGTCTTTCCAACTCAGTTCGAGGGGAACGTTTGTGTCTATCTCAGCCAAGTGATAACTTTTTCCAGCCATTTCCCGCTCCATGAGTAACATTGCTTTCACTCTAGTATTGATTTTGGGGTTATTAATATTATTGTAAATATTATCAAGAGATTCGAACTCTTGGATCAGTTTTGTCGCCGTTACCTTTCCAACACCCTTAACACCGGGAATGTTATCTGAAGGATCTCCCATCAAACTTTTCAGGTCGATTATTTGTTTCGGTGTCAAACCATAGACTTCTTTAACTTTATCTTCATCAAACACTATCGATTGTCCGTGATGATTCTGAATTGGTAAATAAACAACCACTCGTTTCTCTTTAATTAATTGAAGTGAATCTCTATCACCCGTCACAATCACCACTTGTATCTCATCATCTTGAGTTTTTGAGTTTTTGAGTTTTTGAGTTTTTTCAAATGCCAACTTTGCCAGCGTACCAATAATATCATCGGCCTCAAAACCCTCGATCCCGTATTGAGGAATATTGAGTCTCTCTACCACTTCTTTTGTCCTATCTATTTGCGTGGCCAACTCCTCGTCCATCGGCCTCCTATTGGCTTTATACTCTTCAAACTCTTGTTTTCTAAAGGTCGGTCCTTTCAAGTCCCACGCCACAGCCAAGTGGGTCGGCGAAAGCTTTTCAATTACCGAAAGCAACATTGAAGAAAATCCGTAAACGGCATTAATGAGTTCTCCTTTGGGTGTACTGAGTGGCGGATATGCATGATACGCCCTATGAAGCAAGGCGTTGCCGTCAATCAATATCAGCTTCTTCATTTTTTTCTATTGATGGCTTAGCTTTTCCGACAATTTCTTCAAATTCCTCTTGTTCGACTGTCTCCACCTTAATCAATCTATCAACCAATTTATCCAGAATTTTTCTATTCGTTCTAACCAGTCTCTCAGCAACTTTGTACCCGTCATCAATAAATTTCTTTATTTCAATGTCTACTTTAGCTTGAGTGACTTCCGACAACCTTACACTATCTCCCATGGAGTAACCCCAGGCGTTCGTATCTACCGTCTGATTAAAAGAAACCGGCCCCAAATCACTCATACCAAAGTCTACCACCATTCTCCTGGCCAGTATCGTCGCTCTCTCAATGTCACTCGCCGCACCGGCCGTAAGCTCATTAAAAACAATTTTTTCGGCCGCTCGCCCTCCCAGCATCATCGCAATTTCATCTTTTAGTTCAGACAGTGTTTGTTGATATTTATCTGTTTTGGGGCGACTCATGGTAAACCCTAGTGCCATTCCGCGAGAAACGATACTGATTCTATGGATCGGGTCAGTCCCCATCAACAAATGACCTACCACGGCGTGCCCAGCCTCATGGTAAGCCGTCATTTTTTGTTCCAATTTCGACTGGAGTCTTTTTTTCTCAGGACCCATTTTTACTTTCATAGCCGCTTCTTCAATGTCTTTCATCTCAATTTCCTTTTGGTTATCTCTAGCAGCGAGTATCGCGGCTTCGTTCAACATATTTTCAATATCTGCACCGGAAAAACCCACTGTCCTTTCCGCAACTTTGTCCCAATTCAGTTCCTTTGTAAAAGGTTTACCTTTTCTGTGAATCTCCAATATCGCTTTTCGTCCTGCAATATCCGGCATATCTAAAGTTACTCGGCGGTCAAATCTACCAGGTCTCACCAGTGCTGGATCAAGCACATCTGGTCTGTTTGTAGCTGCCAGCACGATCACGTTGTCAGACTGTGTGAATCCATCCATCTCCACTAATATCTGGTTAAGGGTTTGTTCTCTTTCGTCGTGTCCTCCGAAGCCACCGCTACCACCTCGGGTTCTACCTATAGCATCCACTTCATCAATAAAAATAATTGAGGGAGAAGCTTTTTTGGCTGTTTCAAAAAGATCTCTCACCCGACTTGCACCCACCCCCACCAACATTTCCATGAACTCAGATCCGGCCATCGAGAAAAAAGGCACCCCCGCTTCTCCGGCCACTGCTCGAGCCAAAAGTGTTTTTCCCACCCCCGCAGGTCCGGTAAGAAGTACTCCTTTTGGTGTTCTCGCACCCAGGTCACGGTATTTTTTAGGATTTTGAAGAAAATCTACCACTTCTTCTAGTTCTTTTTTGGCTTCATCCACCCCGGCAACATTCGAAAATTTAACATTCTGCTTTCCTTTTGCGAACAATTTTGCTTTACTCTTACCAATACCAAACATGTCTCCACCTCCACCTTGCCGCTTCATCAAATAAAACATCAGTACACCAAAGCCGATAATCGGCAATACTAAAGACATTACATTCCAAAATCCATTAATAAAGTCTTGAGAAACCACTTCTACTTTCACCTTACTTTCATCTACACCCGCCTTTTGAAGCTGGTCCATAAAACTCGCTCCTTCTTCCTTGCGAGACATTCCCAAAATCTGATTATCAGAACTGTCTTTTGGGTACAACAGAATTAACTCTTGACCTCTAATTTGAACCTCCTCGACCTTTCCGGATTTAATTTCGGCTATCGCCGTCGACAAGGGTAGTTCTTTTACAGCTCCAGTCGAACCCAAAATAAATTTGACCAACCCAGGCAAAAAGAGAAATAAGATTAAAATCCAAATCATCAATCTCCTCAAATTAAGATTAAATTTAAACTCTACCTTCTTGGTTTGTAACTTTGGTTGTTGTTGCATATCAATCTCCCTATCTTATCACCGATCCAGGCTTAATGGCTTCCGGTAAAAACAATAAATTCGGCCACCCTGCCGTATCAACCATCAATAACATCCCCTGAGATTCCTCATCACCCATTTTTTTGGAGTCCATATTCACCACAAACTGCATTATTTTTCCTTCGACATCTTCAGGGCTATACCACTTTCTTATACCGGAAAACAAAATTCTTGTGCCTATTTCTTCTCCCATATCCACTTCCATTCTCAATAGTTTATTACTCCACTCAGGAGCAGTAGCCGAGATCACCCTTCCCACGCGAATGTCTAATTTTTCAAAATCCTCGTAGTTAATTATTGCTTTCATATATTGTCATTCCGGACTTGAATCGGCTGATAGTACCCGAAGGGGTAAATCTATACAAATAAATTCATTATTAAAATTTATAGTCAATTTTCATTGCCTGCTTAACTTTTTTTAAAACCATTCCCGAAACCACCTTTCCTTTTTCGACGCCTTGTTTCAAAATCTCATTTACCCTCTCCGGATTTTTCTCCAAATCAGCCCTTCGTTTTCTCATCGGTTCTAGAACATTGTTTATCGCCAAAGCCAATTTTCGTTTTACCTCTACATCTCCAACCTGACCATTCCTGTATCTATTCTTCAAATCCTCCACTTCCTGTCTATTTGGATTAAATGCATCGTGATAAATAAATACCGGGTTTCCTTCAATATGACCGAAGTCGGTAGGCTTTAATCTGGTCTGGTCGGTATACATTTGTCCAACTTTCCTATTTACTTCATCAACTGAATCAGACAGGTAGATACTGTTACCCAGACTTTTACTCATCTTGGCCTTCCCATCAAGACCAATCAGTCTGGGAAATTCTCCCACCAATGCCTCAGGCTCTACTAAAGTATTCCCATAGAGGTTATTAAATTTCCGGACAATTTCTCTCGTTTGTTCGATCATGGGTAGCTGATCTTCTCCCACAGGTACCAGATTGGCCTCAAAAGCAGTTATGTCTGCCGCCTGAGATACAGGATACATAGCAAACCCAGCCGGGACAGAATCACCAAAACCTTTTTGTTCTATTTCTGCCTTAATGGTTGGGTTTCTTAAAACTCTGTTCAAACTCACCATGTTTAGATAAAAAACGGTCAGCTCGGCTATGGCCGGAATCTGTGATTGGAGCACTATGGTTGATTTGCTTGGATCAATGCCCACAGCGATATAGTCCAGCACCAATTCCCGCACGGAATCAGCCACTTTTACTGGATTCTCGTAGTTATCCGTTAAAGCCTGAACATCGGCTATCAATATATACTGGTCATACTCGTCCTGAAGCTTAACTCTATTCGCTAAAGAACCCGTATAATGACCCAAATGTAATTTGCCACTCGGTCTATCTCCTGTCAGTATTCTTTTTTTCATATTTCTCACCATAAAATGTTAAATGTAAAATTTGAAATATTTTGTAGCAGGGACGGGGGTCGGACCCGTGACCTCGGCCTTATGAAGACCTTGCTCTACCACTGAGCTACCCTGCCATGATCAGCCGTGGTCTACCCCAAAAGGCGATCCAAGCTCTATTTTATCATCTGGAAGGCACCACAGCAGCCAAATTACGCTCATCCGTGCTATAATATGGATGTTCGTCTTTTGCGGGTGGAAGGTAAGTATCTTGCAGGGCTCATAATCCTGCTTAATTAGGGGGCGGAACCCTAGACCCGCAACAATACACGTGTCCGAAAACTCAGAGTGGTTCTACATTGATAACAAATTCCACCACTTTCTCCAATTCGGTACGAATTTCACCAGCCTTACCTCCTCCTGGGCAAATGCCTTGTCAGGCATCACCACTAACACCTCCCCCTCCTTCTGCATGTTAAGTTTCTCTCTAATGATTTTTTCTTTATAGTCGTCAGTCATCACCATCCCTAGTTTCTCTTTTAGATCTTCATTTTTCTTTTTTTCGATTTCTAGCCTCCGATTTGCTTCTCCTATTCGACCAAAACCGGTTCTTATCTGCCAAACATCCCTCGTAAGCGAGATTATGAGCAACCAAATAATCACCAAAATTAGAACTCTATACCACCCCTTTTCGTGCTTGCTTCTGGTGCTTTTATTTACCACTTGCTTTTTTGTAACCTAGAGTGTTATAATTAGAGACATAATACATATTAACCAAAAATGGACCAAAACGAACTCAATATCAAGCTAGCTGTTTCTGCTTTTAAAAAACATCTTTCCCAGCAGGGCAGAGCTTCTGCTACCATCTTAGCCTATTCAAAAGACATCGAGCAACTGGCTGATTTCGTCTCCAAATCGAACATTTTTAACCTCAAAGAAGTCACTAAAGATCACATCGACTCCTTTAAGGCTCACTTGGCGGAAAATAGCTATACAACCAAATCTATCTCAAGAAAAATCAATTCTATTAAATCCTTCTTCGCTCATGTGCAGGCTAATGGTCTCATTTCCGAAAACCCGTCAGTTGGCGTTTCTCACCCCAGATATGATACTAAACCACCTCGGATTCTAAACAAAATCGAATATCGAGCGCTCAGGGATGCTTGCCGTGAAGATGTTAGAATGGCAGCCATCGTTGAGATCCTCCTCCAAACCGGTATGCGTATCTCTGAATTAGCCAACCTCAAGATTTCTGATATAGATAAAAACACCAACCAAGTCACCATTAGAGCCTACGAGTCTCATCCAGAGCGTATTATACCAATCAATCAACCTGCCAGAGAAGCTCTTGATCGATACTTGACTGTAAGGCCAAAAAGTGCCAACAACAGTGTTTTTATAACCAAAACCGGAAACTCCTTCCTAATTAGGAATATTCGTTCCAATTTAGACCGCTATTTCCACATTGCCGGCATCGAAAATGCAAAAGTCAACGACCTCAGACACACCTTTATTGCTCAGCAGTTAACTTCTGGAAGTCCTTTGGTCTACATTAGTAAACTCGTTGGCCACAAAAGACTCTCTACAACCGAGAAATATCTGGAATTTATCTCAGAGAAACCCGCAAAAGACAAACCAAAAATCATCGATCTTTAACCTCTCTTGGTTAATTTTTTAATGGTTTCCAGCGTAGTCTGAGATAAAAACCCCAAAACATCTCCCATTTTTTCCAAAGACCCTATGGCTATAGCCAGCCAGCCAGAGGTGGTTCTTCTCGTATCCTCGAGGATCAAAAAGGCATTCTTTACCCCCGACACTTCAAGTTGTTCACCCGTGACTTCATCCTCCAGATAAATGGTCACAGGGTTTCCATTCTTCCCCAAGTCTAGATTTCCACTTATCAACATTTCTTGCGGCCAACTATTTTCCACATAATCATCGAGACTATTCTTTATTTGAGACACCCTCAAAAGACGATCATATTTTACTTTTATCTTTTGGTTTTTGGTCTTCATCTTCATTTGTGGGTCGAGTAGGATTCGGACCTACGACATCGAAGGTATAAGCTTCGCGCTCTAACCAGCTGAGCTATCGACCCGATTACCTGATATTTTACCTCATTGTTGGCTACAATTTTGACCTTCTTTCTATTTCTTCCGAAACCTCGGCAACATCTCGACCAAATTTCAGTCTGGACAACTCCTTAATCATTCTCGCTATTTCGGCACTACCTTGAGCCTTCTCCGCCTTCAGATCTCGTCCAACATTCATTGAAAACGGAGGCACTGGTGTCCCATTGACGATCGTTTTCACATAAATATTTTGAGCCGGTATGTTCGATAAATCTATTTCGTTGAAGACTCCTTCAAATTCTTTGGAAAGTATGGCTGCATCTTGCACACCTACTCGATAGGTCATTAGGGTTCCACAATTCCCAAAGATGGCGTCCCTCACCTGCTCATCTATCTGACTGACAAATTGATTAGCCAAGACTAAACCAATGCCATACTTGCGGACTTCGGAAAGCATTTGAGCAAAATCCGGAGTCGCAAAATTTTGGAACTCATCGACATAAAGATAGAATGGCCGTCTCTGTTCCTTGGGTACTTCCTGTCGTGAAAGAGCGGCAGCCAATAGTTTTGGTACCAAGACATTGCCCAAAAAGTTCGAATCCTCCTCTCCCAGAAGCCCTTTGGCCAATTTAAGAAATACAATCTTGCCTTCGTCCATTGCAGTTCTAAAGTTCAAAGCACTCTTGGACTGACCTATGATGTTTCGAATCATTTCATTGGTCACAAATCGGCCAAATTTTGAGGCAATATAGTCGAGAGTTTCTGATTTATGGAAGTCGCTAGTTTGAGCAATTTGGTCAGTCCAATAACGTTTCACGATTGGATCTTTGACCAATGGTAATATTTCTTGCACGTATTTCTGGTCAGTCAAAGCTCGGTTTACTTCTACGAAGGTTGCCCCCGGAACCATGGCCACGGTGAGCATGGCGTTTCTGATGGCATGTTCAAATCGCGGGCCTACCATTCCCGTGCGATGGGGATCATACAGCTTATACATGAGGTTAATTATTGAAGAAGCTACAATATGCATTTCGTCATAGTTAGCTACTTCCAACAAATTAAGCCCCACAGGCCTATCTTTGTCCGATGGATCAAACAGAATTACGTCTTCGGCTCTTTCCGGTGGCACCAATTCCAACAGTTCTTCAATTCCATCCCCATGCGGTTCCATAAAACAGAGTCCTTTTCCGGCCCTCATATCTTGGATTATCATCGACTTGAGTAATTCTGTTTTTCCGGTACCCGTTCTCCCAATGATATACAAATGTTTCATCCTGTCAGTTTCGCCCATAAAGATATTCCTCTCTTGCCCTCTATATACGGATCGGCCCAACCACAGACCACTTTCCGGAAATTCGCCGGAGGCAGGAGCTGTTTTTGCTGTCAACCAAAAAATGTGGGGTGTTTCAATGGTTTTATTTGGTAGATGCCAGACTGTTGCCAGTTCGTCAATTGACAAAATAGAATTCAATCCCCACAAATTTTGATACCGGTAAATAAAATCAAGCATGAAAGATTGTTTGAATCTAATTTTATTTCCGGAAAATGAATTTTGGTTGCCGGCAAATTGGGAGAAGGTACCCTTTAGATTGCTCAAATTAGCTTTTGCTTGCTCCAGAGTGGGCGACACACTAATGATTCTGATACTAGTCAGGAAACCCACCTTGGAACATTTATTGGTAATAGCTTCTATATCCTGAGGATTCATTTTAAACTTGGCCTTTTCTGGATCTGCCTCTTCTTTTTTCAATTTTGAAACGTATCCAAATCCAAATTTGCTCCAACTAGACTCGGCTGGAGAAATTATTATCTGAATGGCCGCCGCCTCATTATCGTTAAATTTGGCCATTGCCGAGGTAATCGAAGACAAAGAATCCACAGGCAATTCCTTAAAATTCTTGATAGGTTTAAAACTTTCGTTTTTTAGGGTCAGCTCTGCAAAATCAATTTTGGTATCTTTATAGAATATATTGTATTCGTCGACCTGCTTGACATGAGTTCCCGGATAAGTTCCGGAAATCAACTTTTCGACCAGCTCCATGTTTTTTTTATGACAGGAAACATAAAACCTTATATCTTCCTTTTTTCCTACAATCTCCAAAGACAAATGCTGTTGGGAAGCAAATTTTTGCCAAAAACCTCCTTTTTTAACCGAAAAGAACGAGGCAAACATTTGTTCCACAGCATCAACTTTGACTTCATTATCTCGTGGAACAGCAATTTCTAACAAGACAAAGTTCAAACTCACTTCCTCTCTGTTCCTATTTCTTACCCAAACCACAAACAGCATCCAAACAACAATCATCGTTGCGGCCAAAAAAGCTATCCCTAAAAATATTACAAATAAATACTGAATCCAAAAATTTAAGTCGATCATCTATAAGTATTTTGAGACATATAAAAAACTCTCCCTGGATATTTTTTTATCATCATGACACACCACTCGGACAACCATCGAACACCCTCTAAAATGTTTTGCTTAAGTCCATTCTCCAGTTCCTTCTGATCCATGGGGAGCATTATTTTCTTGGCTTTCACTACGGGAGCAATTCCCACGCCGCTTTTATTGCTCACATTTTGATTAGCTTGTGTCGCAACAACTGACTGTTGTGGCTGATTTATTTGAGGTTGTTGAGTTTCGGTTTGACGCTCTACCCTGTCAATATAGCCCTGAATTTCCTTCAAGGCCATTTCATCCGGAGTTAATTGACGTTCTATTTCCTTACCCAAAGCAGGCATATCTAACTATACCAATTTTTTTAATCAAATTCTCGACTAATATTTTGAGCCTTTCCCCGGTCTTCTCCTCAAAGAAAGTAATTCCACAAGCTGGATATAAGAAAACTATAAAGTTACGCCACTGTCAGTTGTTCGACCCTCAAACATACTCGATCTGAAGCTTAAAACAATCAAAAAAAACCGATATATAGTCAAAATGAGCCACGAACCTGATATTAGCAATGTCAACAAAAGACTGATAGTAATCAAAATTACCCAATACCATTTAATACCCCTTTTTTACATCTGTCAAATTATCTATAGAGACCGCCGCAAACCATATCAGAACCATACGAATAGTATCACAATCCTACTTGAGTTCTCGAGTTCTTGATTCCTTGAGTTCTTATATTTTCCCCTCCGTCGGATCAATATCACAGCCAGCCACGCAAGCTAATTCTTGTGCCGCCTTGGTGTAATCTTCCTCCTCATAACGGAAAAGTTTACTAAAATCGATCGGAGGAAAAGCAAACTTCAATCTTTCATACTCTTCTTTATCAATCTCCTGATATGGCATCTGAGAATAGGCGGCATCAAAAGCTGGGAGAAAAGCCATGCCACCTATCAGATTCCGATGTTCCCATACCCATTTTATTAGATCAATGACTTCATCAGGGTGATATGTAATTGTCACACTAGGGTTATGCTCCGTCCAATTAATCTTATTTTGCAACCAATATTCACACTGAGCCACCGCGGAAAAGCTTTTCCGCGTCACCGCTCCGTCTGGTGACTTTACGGGAAAGTGAATCACCCAAGTATTTGCAGTTTCTGAGGTTTGTCCATTTTCAGGGTCCATTGGTACTTTTTCGGATTTCAACACTGTGTAAATTGATGAATGAGTATTCACTCTAATATTTCTCACATAATATGGAGCCCACCTGGCATGTATTCCGGATGAACAATTAAATAATTGTGAAGAGTTACCCGAAGGTTTGACACATGTGACCGCCGCCGCTTGGTTGACTCCCAATTTCTCAGACATCACTCTATTCGTTTCAATAGCTACCTGTCTCAATCGGTTCTGGACTGCGGAATCTTGAGCCACCGAACTGTCCATTTGCCCATTAATATCTACTCCCAACAGCCTTTCTTCCTCACAGTTCTTTTTCCACGTCGACCTAAGTCCCAAAAAGTTCGTTGCCATGGCTTGTATCGTACCAATAATTGCCGCCACCTCAACTTTTTCCTTTAATGATTCGTAGGTATCCTCTCGTCTGGCAATCGCAATTGACAAATTACAAAACTCGAACGGTCTTAGAATTATCTCCCCGCAAGGATTTGTTCCAAACTCCGCCGGGCTTCTCCTTGCCGGTCTCATATCCAAAGCTGATTGACGATTAAATATTCCCGGTTCACCACGACCGGATTTCACCATTTCCAACATTTGCGTCATTACCTCAAACTGTGTTAAGCCGGATAACGGCCAAACGGCACTGTTGTTGGCATTCCATCTTTGACTGTTATCCCGTTCAAAATCACCAGTTTTACTATTCCACATTTCCTTATCATCAAAATCAAATAGGGAGATCATTGCTGTTCGCCTCATTCCTCCCGAAACCGCCGCATTTCCCACTTCACACATCATGTCATGCGCATCTATGGCCCGTAGGAAGCTTCCTTGTCGTGAAAATATACGCTCTCTTACAAACTCCAGCATCCTCCTCAACGGTTCCGGTCCAGACGACCGACCGCCTTTGGTTCTCAAAATTCCCCCCGCCGGACGGAGTGCAGAATAATCAAATTTGATATCTCCGCCATCAAACCATGTCTGTAAACCAGTTTTTAATGCTTCTGCCCACCCTTCCGTTGAATCATCAATCAATAGTTGCTTTGTTTCCAAACCGTCTTGACGTTTTACCCGAGGGAGATTTTCTACATATCGATTCTCCACCGAGAATCCTACTCCACAGCCATTCATCGAAATAATTAGTGCCTCAACAAACGAATCAATATTATCCACCGGCTGGTATGAACAATTGTAAATACTAATATTATTTCTCCTGGCCGCCGGACCCGCCATCGCCAGAAGTCTCATTGAAGGAGTTGCTTTCATTTCCAGAATTGCCTTCCTAATTCTTTTATACACATCCGCTCCTAGTTTTCCTCCTGAAAGTTCATGCAAAAAGTCCACCGATCTGTCCACGGTCTCTTTCCACGTCTCTCTTCTTCCCAAGTCATAATTAAACCTCGAATACTTATCAAAAAACTGGAATTTCTGAATCTGATTTTCAAAATAGATATCGCTCTCAGAAAAAGCTTTTGCTACTTCTTTGGGAATTGGTCGAGAGTCACGTAACTTAGCATGTTCTACCCTGTAAATAATATAGTTCTTGGCCGCCTCAAACTCTCCTGCCGCTTGCAATACAAGCTCGACTATATCCTGAACCTGCTCCACGGTCGGCTTGCTATATTTTGCTCCGATTATATTTACCACCCTTTTTGCCAATTCAATTATCGAAGTTGATGATTCTCTATTCAAATCGTCGAAGCAAGACCTGATCGCTTTTTCAATTTTTTGCACCTCAAAAGGAACCACTCGACCATCTCTCTTGACTATTGTCTTTGGAAACTCTATTTTGATTTTCTCGCTCGTCTTATCTTTAATTTTTTTGCTAGTTTTCATATTTTGTTAACGGGGTTAGTAATTTAAATAGGCGCCAAAATAAACCGCTTGTATTCATCAGCATTATTAAAATCCATATACACACTGGCAAATCTCAAGTATGCCAGTTCATCCAAGCGTCTTAAACGATTCAGAACCATTTTGCCAATATCACTGGCACTCACTACAGTTGTGTTTAGCGTCAATAGCTTACTCTCGATCTCATCGACCAAATTCTCGATCTGGCGTCCGGAAACCTTCCGCTTATAACAAGCCTTCATTATGCCTTTTGCGAGTTTGTCTCTGTCGTATTGTTCGATCTTGCCATTCTTCTTGATTATTTTCAGATCGATGTTGACCAGTTTCTCATGAGTGGTGAACCTTTTTCCGCATTTTTTACACTGCCTCCTTCTTCTTACCCCTTCCGCTCCGGGAAGGCCTCTGCTTTCCAGCACGTTTGTGTCCTCATTGTTGCAATATGGGCAGTTCATAGTGGCGCGATATTTAGCGTTATCAATCATCATCTAACGCCACCGGTGGTATGTCAACTGGAACACAAAATATCAGATTGGCTCATCGAAGCCGATCTCCGCAAGATCTTCTTCAATTACGAATTCTCTTGTGTCACCGTGACACTGTGGCACTTTCTCCTCATCCCAACACCGCCAAATTCATACCCATCCTGGCTAAAATTGATCCCGTAGTGTTTCCTGTTTCAATCCGTATCCAAGCATTAATCACCCCGCTTGCTCCCGAAAATAGCACTACTCCTATCAAATCCCCTACCCCCAACTCGTACACGAACAACAATATAGGAAGTCTTATTACCGCCACCATCAATCCCACAATCAACAAGTTTACCCATTTCCCTTTTTGAATTTTCTCTAAATAGCCTGCAATAAATCCACTAAAAGTTAGTTCTTCGGTTACCGCCGTCGCCAGGGCGACACCTATCAAGTTGACTTCCCACTTCATTCCCGATAAATTAAACCGTTTGATCAGGACAAAATATAAAATCCCGAAAAAAAACCCTACCAGAGTTGATATTGACCAACGTTTGCCAAAAATAGTTACTCGTCCTCCTTTCAAAGATAATTGCCACCAAAAAAGTGGCACCAACCAAATTATGGGTTTAAACCAAAGCTCTTCAATTGCCTCAGGCAATCTAACAAAATAACGGGAACTTCCCCAGAAGAGTAATAAATATACATAGTAGTACCAAAGTCGTCTCACAATTAAATGGTACCATACGGACTTGCCTGCCAAAGGCGGGTATAATGTAACCACCATGTTGGTTAGTAGAAAAGAAATCCTTCACTCCATCGAAAAAAGCAATCTCAGAGTTATTGGCCATCGGCGCCTCACCTTGATACAAATTCTATTAATCATAACTGGATTTTTTTTAATATCCCTTTTTGTTCTCCTTAAAGACGTACCCAGTCCGGCTAAGCTTGTCAAAACACCTGCCCCGGTCAGCACCAAAATCCTTGATCGCAACGGCAAGCTTCTTTATGAGGTATATTCGGAATATCGGAGAACACCTATAGCTTCTAGCAACATTCCCAACTTTGTTAAGAAAGCTACTATCTCGATTGAAGATAAAAACTTCTATCGGCACCATGGTCTTGATACTATTGGTATTCTCCGTGCCGCTTTTAATACCCTCAGGGGTAAACGACTTGAAGGAGGATCCACTATCACTCAGCAGCTCGTCAAAAACTCGCTCCTCTCAGACCCAAGCCGAACTATTACTCGAAAAATCAAAGAGGCCATTCTGGCTCTGGCCACCGAATTCTATTACACCAAAGATCAGATTCTCGAATTGTATTTGAATCACGCTCCTTATGGAGGAACCATCTACGGTATCGAAACAGCCTCTCAAACCTATTTTGGTAGATCAGCCAAAGATTTAGACCTTGCCCAGTCTGCTTTGCTTGCTGGACTTCCTCAGTCTCCCACCCGATACTCTCCCTTCGGAGCCAATCCAGAGCTAGCCATCAATCGTCAGGCAGAGGTTCTTCGTCGGATGTTGGAAGATGGTTACATTTCTAAAGAAGAAGCTGACATTGCCAAAAGTGAAAAATTGCTTTTTTCCAAAAAAAATATTTCCATCAATGCTCCTCATTTCTCCCTTATGGTTCGGGATGATTTGGTTCAAAAATACGGTGAGGATAAAGTCAATCTCGGGGGATTAAGGGTCACTACTACACTCGACCTTGACCTACAAAACTATGCCCAAGCGTCATTGTCTGCCGAAATGAGTAGAATAGCTAAACTTAAAGTCAGTAACGGTGCCGCTTTAGTCACTCACCCCAATACAGGTGAAATATTAGCCCTTATCGGGTCTAAAGATTACTATGATGACACCATTGACGGACAAGTAAACGTCGTCACCTCACTTCGTCAACCGGGCTCTTCCATCAAACCCATTAATTATGCCACAGGATTACTCAATGGTTGGCCTACCAGTACCTCATATTTAGACGTTCCCACCTGTTTCAACGTCTCTGGTCAGAAGCAATATTGTCCTAAAAATTACGATAACACCTTTCGCGGCCCGGTATCAATGAGGCTTTCACTTGCCAACTCGCTTAATATCCCGGCTGTCAAAATGCTGGCCCTAAATGGTCTCGACTCCTTTATTGCCACCGCCTCAGCAATGGGAATCTCTTCATGGAAGGATCAAAGCCGATATGGTCTCTCTCTTACCCTAGGTGGAGGTGAAGTTACCATGTACGATATGGCCAAAGCTTTTGGTACATTTGCAAACCAGGGAGTAACTGTCCCCTTAGTTTCCGTTCTCAAAGTCGAAACCTACAACGGACAAATTTTAGAAGAATATCAGCCTGAAAAAATGGCCAATCTTGTTTCTGTTATGCCCACGAAGTGGCTAGATTTTTGGAAATCGCAAACATCCACAGCCATCTCATCACCAGGAGATCCTAAGGTGACTTTACCTTTAGAGGTAACCTTCCTCATCTCGGATATCTTGGCCGACAACAATGCTCGTTCTGCTGCCTTCGGTACCAATAGTAAACTGGTTATTCCAGGACACACTGTCGCAGTCAAAACCGGCACCACCAACGATCTTAAGGATAACTGGACAATTGGTTACAACCCAGATTTCCTAACCGTCACTTGGGTAGGCAACAACGACAATACATCCATGAGCTATGTTGCTTCCGGCGTTACGGGAGCTTCCCCCATCTGGAACACCATCATGAAAAAGGTACTCCAAAATGTCAAAGATAAACCCTTGTCCAAGCCAGAAGATGTTACCAATTACCAAGTTTGTAACCTCACTGGTTTTCTAGCCCAACAAGAGAACCAGTGTGAATCACACTCTGAGTATTTTATTAATGGTATTTTGCCACTGAGCCAAACCAGTTATCCAACCAGAAAACAAATTTGGCTAAGACGGTCAGATAAATATCCCATTTTCCCGGGAGACGAAACCATTGATCGCGATTTAGAAGAACATACTATTGTTTCTGACCCCTTTACTCAAGATTTTTGTTTAGATTGTGCTTACCCTGTTGATGACAAGGGACATATTCAATGGCCTCTTACTACAATCGATTACTCAAAATTTCAGCACCGGATCATCACACCTTATAACTACATGCCGGTTCTCACCCCAACTAATGCTCCGTAAAATTAGTCGCCTCTTTTTGATACTTGGTCTTATCTTTAGTAGTATCACAGCCTACGCAATTTGGCGCAACACCCTTCCCCTGATTAGTCCAGTTGCCATGATTGAGGCACTCACGGGTAATACGCCCTCCTCAAAATCGAATAAAATTGTCTACGGTTTTTTCCCCTACTGGAATCTTAAATTAGCAGATAAACTTAACATTAGTTTGCTTACTCATTTTGCCTATTTTGCTATTGATCTCAATCCCGACGGTACTATTAACAAGATAAATTCGAAAAAAGAACAAGAGCCAGGTTGGAACAAACTTCAATCTAGTTCTTTTAACAAACTTCATTATCAAACCAAGCTTCTGGGGCAGAAAAGTGTCATCACTGTTACCGCGATGGAGCCTGAGTTAATTAATTCCCTCCTCACCAGCCAGGAAACATCCTCCGTCGCCATTGAATCGATCTTAGAAGTCTACCAAAACAATAAGTTCGACAATATCAACATTGATTTCGAATATGTTGGCGAACCAGACCAAGCTGTTCGAGACGCATTCACCCTGTTTATCAGAAACCTCAAAAAATCCTGCTCAATCATCAATCCAAAATGTCAAGTTGATGTCGATATTTTTGCCGACACTGCCGAAAAATATCGTCTCTGGGATCTCCTCAATCTCAATCAAACTGTCGACCATTTTATTGTCATGACTTATGATTATTATCGAAAAAACTCCACTCAATCTGGTCCAATCGCCCCAATTACCGGAAAATGCAACTCCTCAACTCCACCCAACTCTCCTTGTCTAGAACAGGACATCCTTACTCACATTTCTCAAATCACCAAAGTTTTACCATCAGATAAAATTCTGCTTGGTATTCCTTTTTACGGATATGAATGGCAAACTTCGAGCGCGGACTATCTTGCCAATACCTATCCTAAGACCGGTATCTTGGCCAGCTATCAAAGAATTCAGGGTCTTTTTTCCAATCCGGAAGTTTCCTCTCTGTCCGCTAAGTGGTCAAGTGTTTCTCTTAGTCCTTATATTACCTATACAAAAGACGATAAGATTTACCAAATTCAATTTGAAAATTCTCAATCTCTCGAACAAAAAATCAAGTTCGTCAAATCAGCCAATCTTGGTGGTATTGCCATTTGGGCTCTTGGCTACGAGACGCCATACGATGACCTTTGGCAACCAATTAAAGATTTCTCTACCCCCTAGTCTTTTTTCTATTCTGGATTTACAATTGAAGCATTCAAACTGCCCCATTTCCCAAAAAAATATCGACCCATGGTAATCAAGAAAGAGGCTCAATCAAATAACTTCCTCATCGTCTTGGGTCGTCCTGTCTTCAATTTCTTAATCTTCCTAATTTCTTTAATCGGTTTTTTCCTCCTTAGTTTTGATCATCTCATCTCCAAAATAGCTTCCATTAAAAAACCAGCCTTTCACTTTTCGATTTCGGTCATCCGCCTATCCCCATTTCACTTTAATCTATTTTGCCCCAAAATCAATTTTAGGTACATTATCTTTCTTCTGTCATTGTTCGGTTTGTTATTTCTGATTTACCTAGAAATATTTTATAATCTACCTGATCCCAGGTCACTCACACAATATCCATCAAAACTAACTACTCAAATACTTGATCGAAACGGCATCGTTTTGTACAAGATCTACAAAGATGAAAACAGGACTCTCATCAGACTCGATTCACTTCCAAAATTTGTCAAGGACGCATTTCTTTCTGCCGAAGATAAAGATTTCTATTCACATAAAGGTTTCTCTCTTACTGGACTCATCAGAGCTGTCTACAAAAACCTGTTTGCTGACAAGCTGGAGGGGGGTTCGACCATTACCCAACAACTCGTCAAAAACACCGTATTAACTCCGGAGAAAACTATAACCAGAAAGATAAAAGAAATCATTCTGGCAGTCGAAACCGAACATCTTTTTTCCAAAGATAAAATTTTCGAAATGTATCTTAATCAAATAAGTTTTGGGGGGCCAGCCTACGGAATTCAAGAGGCTGCCCGCCAATATTTTGATACAGATGCCAAAGATCTAGATCTCGCCCAGGCAGCCTATCTTGCGGGACTAACCAGAGCCCCTAGCAAATATTCCCCATTTGGAGCCCAACCGGAATTGGCTATTTCGAGACAACAATGGGTTCTTAAACAGATGTATCAAGACGGTTTTATTTCCGAAACAGAGCTATCCCAGTCGTTGTCCGAATCTTTAAATTTTCAATCTGCCAAAATTGAAATCAAGGCACCTCATTTTGTCATGTTGATCAAGAATCTCCTCGTTGACCAATTGGGAGAAAATGAAGTCACGCAAGGAGGCCTCAAAGTCTATACCACACTCGATTTAAAACTCCAAAACCAGGTTCAAAAAATTGTAACTGAAGAAGTAGGGAAGTTAAAAGCACTACACGTCGGTAACGGCTCAGCTCTAGTCACCAATCCAAAAAACGGTGATGTTTTAGCTATGGTCGGCTCAACTGATTATTTTAACCTAAAACAAAATGGCCAAGTTAACCTCACCACGTCACTTAGACAACCAGGCAGTTCTATCAAACCGCTCAATTACGCCTTGTCTTTTGAAAACGGTAATGGGCCGGCGACCACAATCGAAGATCGGCCAATTACTTTTCATCTATCAGGTCAAGAGTCTTGGACACCCAAAAACTATGACGGAAAATTTCACGGCACCATCACCTTGAGACAAGCCTTAGCCAGCTCTTATAATATCCCTTCGGTTTTACTTTTAGCCAAAAATGGTCCCGCCAACTTTGCTGTTTTTGCTCAGAAGCTTGGCATCACCAGCTGGACAGATTCTTCCCGCTTCGGACTTTCCATGGCCCTTGGCAGTCTGGAAGTCAGAATGGTCGATTTAGCCACGGCTTACTCTGCTTTTGCTAATCAAGGAATCAGTACTCCTCTTCACACTATCCTAAAAATTGAAAAACCAGACGGTAAAAGTCTCCGTCTTTCCAGTTGTCCATCCTATATCAAAAGCATCGCCGAGAATTCCACGGCCAACGCCGAAGACAGTAGTTGTAATCCAAAGAAATCCATATCCGCCGCCACCGCTTACCTTATCTCTGACATCCTTAATGACAATTCAGCTAGAAGTCCGGCCTTCGGTACTAATTCAATATTAAATATAAAAAATGCCAAAGTGTCTGTTAAAACCGGTACCAGCAATGACCTGAAAGATAATTGGACCATCGGCTATTCTCAAAATTTTCTTGTGGCCACATGGGTCGGCAACAACGACAATACTCCCATGTCTCAAATTGCTTCTGGTATCACCGGAGCCTCCCCTATCTGGGCTAAAATATTTTATCAGATACTAACCACCAACCAAGAGCCAAATAATCTTACCCAACCCGATGATCTCATCAAGGTTCCGATTTGTCTTCTTACCGGTACCCTTACCTGTACTGGATGCCCCACTCGAATTGATTATTTTATCAAAGGATCAGAACCCAAGACAGCTTGTGATCCAGCAGATATCGAACGCCGTCTTCATTCTAGCCCATCACCTCAAAACTCCCCCTCCCCCTAAATCCTCTAAGTTCTCTAGTATCCCTCATCTCACTTTGTCATCCTCGTAGTTACAGCTTATACTCAACATAATTTTTCCATTCCACTTTTGGTGCATTCTTTTCCGGCACATCTATTCTGAACATGGGTAAATTAAAATTATATTCTTTTATTCTCGGCCACATCCAAAAAATCAAAGTAATACCTAAAATAAACAACAGTGTCCACATCACCACTCTTCTGTCCACGGATCTTTCTTCCTTCGTTTTTTTTCGTTTCGCCCGTTTGCTTGGATGGTCTCCTGTGTTATCGTCCTCATCGGAGGGCACCTCCATCAGTCTTTCTTCATCATTCATATTAATCAGTTTTTTGCTGCCAAACATCAGGATTAACGAGACACGAAGGCTGTCTGCCCTCAATTGCATCGGCGATGTTCTCTACGACAATTTTTGCCATAGCCATACGTGCTTCTATAGTTGCCGAGGCCGTGTGTGGTGTCAAAATTGTGTTGGAAAGTGCGCGCAACTCTTCAGGAACATGTACCTCATCCTCAAAAACATCCAAACCGGCTCCAGCGATCCATTTTTCTTTTAACGCTTTTATTAGGACGTTTTGGTCTACAATTGGTCCTCTTGCCGTATTAATCAACAAGGCGGTCGGCTTCATTAATTTCAATTCTCGCTCTCCCACCATGTGCCTCGTTTCGTTCGTTAACGGTACCGACAAACTAACCACATCGGCCTGTTCCAACAGCTGGTCAAAGGTGTGGTGCGCTATGCTATATTCTTCCTCAAACTCTTCATCTCTATGTCGATTGAAATAGATGACCTTCATACCTAACGCACTCGACATTCTGGCTGTCCATCGCCCGATCCGCCCAAGGCCCACGATCCCCATTATCTTATCTTTCACCCCGGTCCCTAAAAGCAAGTCCGGCTCCCATCCTTTGTACTTCCCCGATCGAATTAGTCTATCTCCCTCCACCACTCTTCTATACAAAGCCAAAGTAAAGGCTATGACCTGTTCAGCCACCGACTCGGTCAGTACTCCGGGGGTATTGGTGACACAAATTTTTCTCTTAGTGGCCGCCGGTACGTCAATATTGTCAAAACCAACCGCATAATTACTTATCACCCTGAGTTGCGGCCCTGCCGCCTCCATTACCTCATCATCAATTTTTTCGGTCAGAAGAGAAATGATTCCGGTCGCTCCCTTAACACCGGCCAGCAAATCCTCTCTACTAATATCTCTTCCTTGCCAAACAACTACATCATATTTTTCTCGTAGCTTCTCCACGAATTTTCCCAGAAACACATGTGTCACAAAGATCTTCGGCTTTTGCATATCTTCATTTAACCACAAATAGATCTTGTGCACCCAATATATTTGAAAATTTAATATTCACCGTAGGCCATGTTCCTTTGGGAAATTATCCGGAGCCACAGGGTGAGCGGATTGTGGTTTCCATAAAGAAATATGGGCGAGAGGTGTAGAGATTTTCAAAAATTCAAATCACCTCTTCGACCATCTTAATCTTTTTACTCATCCATTTTTCCATCTCACTCTTATAAAGCAACCCATCCTTCGCTCCAAGCTTCATCACCTGACTCCCCCCGTTGGCCAGTCCCATCTTTAGAAAATCTTCAGGGTTTTTGTTCTGAAGAATGCCGGCTACTATCCCACAAACAAAAGCATCCCCAGCCCCCGTATCATCAACCGAACTTACCGGAAAGGCGTCCATTTTTAGCCAAGTTCTGTTTACTACTACACTTGCGCCTCTTTTTCCATCCGTCACCGCGATCACCCTGGCTCCCAAGTCTGCAACCTTTTTCATTATTTCTTTTTCATTTTCATAATCAACCCCGGTTAGAATGCTTGCTTCCATGCGATTGACGTTAAAAAAGTCAAGTTTGGGAATTATCTTCATCAGCCTCTCTTTTTGGTCAAGCTCTTTTCTTCCCGGATTAAAGCCTATTTTGACTCCCTCATTAAAGGCAAACAATATTAGGTCCTCAAGAAACTGCATTTCTCCACCAAGCGATGATACTTGGATCCAGTCTGCTTTTTTTACCTCTTCCCAATTTATTTCACCTGCATCGATCAAGCCGCTTTCACCCCGATAGGTGACAATCGACCGGCCACCATCCACCGAAACTAATACGACCGACAATCCCGTTTTCCCCTTGCCCTTCTGCAACATCGACAGGTCAAGCCCCTCTTTTTGAAATTGCATCATCATGAATTCTCCCAGATTATCTTTTCCTATTCTGGAGATCATCTTCACCGCCTCACCCATTCTATGAAGGCCAACCGCTACATTCGTCCCCCCTCCGCCACTCACCACCATGCTCTCCTCCGCCTCCAGTTTCCCGCCTACCACTTCACACATTGCCAAACCTCCAGGTACTTCGTGTCCTTTAACGGTCTTCAAGGCTTTTGACCTTAACAGCACATCCTCCACCGCCGCCCCCACAACTATTACTTTATTCATAAATTAATTCTAACTTATTGACGTACTATCATCACAGACCACGTTCCTTTGGGAAATTATCCGGAGTCGCGAAAGCATGGCTCCCGCCAAAAGCGGGATTTTGCGACGAGGCCAAAACAACCGCGAGCCGCAGGGTGAGCGGATTGTGGTTTCCATAAAGGAATATGGGCGAAGATGATATGGGTATAATATAAAGGCATGAAACCTTGGCATTTACTACGCCCCAAAACCGGAAAAGAAATCCCTTTCTTGATTCTTATTAGTTTTCTGGCCACTTTTGCCTTTTCGAGGTTTGTGACGTCTCTTCCATTTCCCAATCTGTATCTCAAGGTCAGAGATATCCACGTTCATCACTTTGCCTATGGCATCTTCATCTTGGGCATTGTCGGGTTTCTCAGCCTGGTTTTGGAAAGGACAGACAAGCTCAAACTCCAACTTTCCGTAATCTATGGAATTGGCTTAGGACTGGCCTTCGACGAGTTTGCCATGTGGATACAGCTAGAAGACGTCTATAAAGACCGGTCCACCTACGACGCCATCGTCTCCATCTCTCTGATTCTATTAAATATTGTGTATTTTGCCGATTTCTGGAAAAAATGGGGTCACCGCCTCGGCCTCCTCTTCAAACGCCTCTTCACCTAGCTTCTCGCGCATCTAAAAAGATTTGATACAGCTCTTTCATAAAAGCCAGGTCAAATTGCCGACCCTCCGAAATGTATTTTTCTATTAAAGAAAAATCAGTAATCTTTTCACCAAGCTCATATATTGATAGTTCATCTACCGTCTTTTGTCTCAGTTCTGTTGGAAGTTATACTGGTTTCGAAGCTTCAGTCTCTTCATCGTATATCTCCCTCCACCCGTCTGTGAGTTTTTTGTACGGTCCTCCGTTTTTCCACTTTTCGGAACCGCTTTCTTCCATTACCGCTTTGGTAATTTCGTGAAATCTTTTTTCATCGACTCGAAACACAATTGTCGCATGAATTGGAACACTCTCTTCAGGAATGTCCTCCTGTAATCTACTGTTGGCATATTGGTCAAGATATATGCGGTAAGTTCGACTTCGGGCTCCAGGTACCCCAGCTGATTTTTCATTAGTGCGGTCCTCATTATTATGATTTTTTCATCACCACCAGCCTTATTTAATACATCCAAAAATACTGGATTATTCCCCTGAAATTCATGGTGGATCTCTTCGTGGATTATCTTTGTAATGACCCTTCGCTCTTCTTCTTCAAATTCTTTTTATCCATCATTTGGTAAACGGGTTGCTTCACCTAACCAATAAAAAACATCTGTATCCCCTCCAGGAAGGAGCATCTTGTCAACAAGCCCTGAAGCCGGTCCCCCTTTCGAGGTATCTTTTTGTGCCATAAAATGAAGATCGACGTTTGATTTTTCCGGAGCTACCTTACCAAAAAAAACAGCAATTCCCTCTAAAGATTTCGATATTTGCATACGATGCTTTACTTCGTAATCAGTTAACCTATTTTTCCATTCGGTAATTACCGGCTCAGCCACTTGCCAGATCTTTTCCGACTTTTTTCTCAGCTCACTTTCGTTTGGATCATCCATCATTCCTTCAGGGGGATCATTGAGTTCATCCATTATTTAAACACAATCTCCGATAACTTCTTTGAAATATCATTTGGATATTTATCCTGCCAGACGTTTCTACCAATCGCAATTCCCCTTGCTCCTGCCTTCATGGCGCCTTCAATCTCCAAGTCCAGATTTTCCCAATCGACTTTCTTTCCACCCTGTGCCAGCACGCCGGTCTTTCCCGCCGCTCTCACGACCCACTCAAAGCTTTCCGAATCCCCTGTGTAAGGGACCTTGACGAAGTCCGCGTTCAGTTCCATTCCAATCCTAGCTCCATAAGCCACCACATCTCGATCTGCTTCTCTACCGGCTACCTTCCTGCCTCTTGGATACATCCAAGCGATCACAATTATACCTCTAGCATGTGCCTCATCTTCTATCTTAGAAAACTCCACCATCATTCGTTCCTCGATTTCACTTCCCACGTAAATCGAATATCCCACTCCTATTGCTCCCAAAGAAGCGGCTTTCTCAACAGTACAAAGTTGTAATGACAAAGGTTCTTCTCCTTGAAACGAAGTTTTCCCATTTAATTTCACGATTAGTGGAGGTACATTTTGGACTTGTCCTGAGCTAGCCGAAGGATAATATTTAGCCGCCACCCCTTCTTGAAATACCACTCCCGAAAAATATCCGTTCTTGGCAATCTCCATAATGTAGGCTGGATCCACGGTTTTCTCATTAAAGTCGACCGGCCCATGTTCAAAACCTTGATCATAGGCCAAAAGCATTACTTTTCCGTTTTTTTCAATCCTTGTAGTATCTATCATATTTCCATTATTCCATAAAGGCTTTCTCGCCACTCAAATCGTCCTTAATCTCTTGATGTGGAGGCATCTCCAAATCGAACTCCTCTAGATACTGCATCACTTGTTCAGGTGTTGTTGCAATTTTGTAAACTCTCAAAGCCCCGGGCCTAGCACCTATTTTCATGTTTTTGACCAGCTCTTCTACAATCGGATACCAAAATCCACCGTACAAAATTAATGGTTTATGATGACCAAAATAAAGGTAAGCAAGTCCCCATGCCATACCCAGTTCGGACAGTGTTCCCGTTCCTCCGTTAAAGATAACGTATGCATCTCCCAGCTCCAGTAGTTTCATCGTTCTATCCACGTAGTTATTCATGATGATTTCCTTATCGGCTTTGTTCTGTGGATCTTTTCCTTCAAAGTTTTCAATAAATTTAGGATAAAAAGTAGCTACCGAAGCCACTCCACCGCCCTCGTGAGCTCCTTCCGTAGCCGCCCTCATCACCCCAGGCCCACCACCGTTAACAACTTCCAATCCATTCTGAGCAATTAGTCTCGTCACGTCCACCGTCTCTTTATATAGTGGGTCTGCTGGAGGACAGTCTGCGAAGCCAAAAATAGTAACTGCTTTTAAATTCTTGAACGTCATACACCAATATATCACGTGTCACCGTGTCACCGTGTCACGCAACTTCGTCATTGCGAGGAATACAACCGAGTTTACCCGCCGTGGCGGGTGGCAATCTATACATATCATCCAACCAAACTTTCCAATCTCTTTAGTTCCTCTTCAACATTTTCTGCATTTAGGAGATCGGATCCGACTGCAAACTCCATCCCCAAAAAGCTTTTGTTGAACTCGTCCTCCGCAATTTCCTGAGACCACTCGGCTATCAAACATTTTTTAATATTCTCAACATTCAATCCCCCATCCACCACAATATTCACAAATTCACTCATTTCTCTGACTTTTTTTATTTTTGCCAGCACTCTCTCATCAAACTTTTGCACTCCCTGACTTCCCGCTTTCACACTCATCAGCAACACTCCATCAATATTGTTTATCATCTCCTCTAAGCCATCGAGTGGGGTGTCAATGTCAAAAGCCAGTCCGGCCTTCATCCCCGCCGCCTCCGTGTCTGCAATAAACTTGGCTCTGTCTTCCATTTTTTCGACGTGCCCATATAGCGCTGTCATTCCCGCCGCCGCACATCTATCCACCCATTCCTCCGGCCTTTCTACCATCAACTGTCCTTCAAAATCAACAATCGTATCTATATTTAGCAGTATCTCAGGCATTACTGTTTCGATCGGGGCAAATTTGCCATCAATAATATCCATTTGCACCCGCTTAGTTATCCCCCAAACTTTCTTAAGCTTCTCCTCAAAAGCCGTTATATCTTTCTCCAATATCGCGGGAACTATGGTGACCATTAAATTAAGTTGTCTAATTTCATAATTCGTCTTTTGTATTTATCATCTTCTGACTTTTTTTCCGTTAAAAAAATCTTTATCATTCGGATCACCATCTCTTCATCAAAATAATCCGAAGGAACGGAAAGAGCGTTGATATCGTCGTCAACTCTTCCCTTGCGAACCGCCTCAGTATCAAAGGCCAGACCACATCGTACTCCCGCAAACCTATTGGCGGCGATAACCATCCCAAAACCATTCCGGCAAAACAGTATCACTCTGTCACTTGAAGAAGTTACCGCTTTCACCGCCTGCTTCGCAAAATACACATAGTCATCCTCAGCCACCAAATTCGCCGCCCCAACATCCTCCACCGTATATCCCTCAGTGGCTAGCCATTTCTTAATTAACTCCTTCATCTCAAACCCTCCATGATCCGTACCCAATATTACTTTCATTACCTCTACTATATCAAACCAAGCGATTATTTTATTGTTGGGTGCAGAAGACTAGCCAACAAACCACACGGAACATGCGCATATTGAGGAGTATTTCTCCGAAATCCCAGGTATGCCCCGTGGGACGAGCTGAAAGGTATCCCGCCTACCTGGAGGCGGGACGAGATAGTAACGCGTGAGTATGATTTTTGGCGGGCTTCGAACCCAAGACAAATTAATCAAGACCCAACTCTGCCCGCAGTTCCGGCGACATTGCATCCACACTCCAGGGCGGATCCCAAACCAGATCGATAGTTACATTCTTAACTTCAGGGACATCCTTCATCGCCTCCCTCACCATCTTGTCTATCACAGGAGCTAATGGGCATCCCGGGCTAGTCAAAGTCATCTCAACTTCCGCTTTACCGGCCTCATATCTGACATCGTAAATTAGACCCAAGTCCACAATACTTACGCCCAATTCCGGATCGATCACCTTTCTCAAGGCTTCGCGGATCTTATCTTCTGTTATTTCCATCACCTTATTTTAAACTGGGCCTCGATCAAAACAAAGACCCCCCAAATACCCAGTGTCAGGCCAACCAGCATCCATTGCGTACTAGCTAACCATAGATCAGTTCCAAACGCTCCCATAAACGACAACATCGCACATCCGATTGAAGCATATATCAACACCTTTCCTACCATTAGCTTGTCTTTATTCCTCATTCATCACACCTCCTCCCGTAAAATTTATTACAGATACCCTCACCTTATATTCAGTATAGCAAACGCATTTGTTCTATTTTCCCCATCTCTTTCTGAACAAATCAATATATTTGTCTAGATTCGATTTTGTCATCGTCTTAAAACTGTCGCCTATCCAAATAGATCCCTTGTATTTCTTCAAAAAGTCAAACTGTTCACTCATTTGAGATTTCGACAATCCGGCATGCCCTCTGCCGACAAAACAATCGGCATCATTAATCCATACTTTTCCATTCAAAAACAGTCTGGCACTATTGTTTCTCATACTCTCTTTAAACATATAGCCATTTATCATTTTTCCAAAAAAAGGGATTTTAGAAACATAAGGATTGAGTGTATCTATACCCACCCGAGCAGAATCCACTACCCCCACAAGCGGTGATAGCTGGGAAATCGCTGACATCAAGTGAATTCTTTCTCCGGCAGTAGATCGAATCACTTCATAGCCCATTCTCAAAGCCTGTGCCCGAGTCACAGGCAAGAAATATCTGTCTGAAAAGCAAACCGGATAAGTAAAATCTATTTTCAGCATTTCAAATCCCCAATCCATGAATTGTTTAACCACTTTTCTAATATATTTTTGCACCTCAGGAAGAGTCGGGTCCAATACTTTTAACGAAAATTGCGGTAATAAATCCAATGGAGAACTCAGTCTTCCTTCAATTTCTCTACCGGATTTATTTCTCAAGAACCAATCCGGGTGCTGTTTGTACAGATTACTTTTGGGATCTGCCACATACGGAGCACACCAAATTCCCGCCTTCAACCCCATCTTTCGAATCTCGTTTACCATTACCTTCATTCCGGACGGAAAACTATTATTTATCTCCAGCCAGTCTCCCCAAGTGCAATACCCGGCATCAATCTCTACATATTTAAGACCCGTCTTGCCCGGGAACAAGGTCAGAGATCGCAGTTGACTGCGTAGATACTCCTCGCTCACTATGTTCCCTTGAAAGTAATAAGCACAGCAAAGTCCCACCGGGGGGGGTTTCACACTTCTAGTTTTAGAGTACTTTGCTATTAAATCTGCATAGTCTTCTAAAGTCTCTTTTGCCTTCCGACCCCAAACTAAGGCAATTTTCTCAGAGACCAATTTTTCATCTGGCTTAAGTCTATAGTCATCCAATTGACAAGTAATCCTTACTTTCAGACCGTCTTTACCTTCCTTGAGATAAATCTGGGTAAACTGATCCGCAGATGTGACTGCTCCAAAAACACAATTCTTCTCGGAAAATACCACCTGAGTAAACCATTCATTCACCATACTTCCCTCAAGATAGCCAAAATTCTTCATAAATGAGTTTGAGTTCTGGTCCCTTTTAAGAATAATTCTTTTTCGCTTAGTTTCCTTTACTTGTGTTCTATATCCCGAAAAGCTCGACTGCCCCCAACCATTCTCAAGTACTTTCTCCACCTTTCCGGTCAACAAAAATTCGGCCACCACCATCGATTTCACCAAGACATCTTCTTCTCCAATGTTTCTCAACTCTACCTGCACGACAAATTCATTTTCTCCTCCCTCCACCACTTTCCTTTTTATACCCAATATTCCTACATTGTCGGAGACAATAAACTTGTTGTTTCCTTCTTTCTCTATAAAAACGCCATATTCTGAACTAAAAATATTTCTCATAAAAAATTTGTTCCTCCCGCACCCCTTTTTCTTTCAGATTCTTTTCCATCTCCGTGATCATGTTCGGTGCACCACATAGATAAACCAATGTTTTGGACCAATCTTGTTCGAGCTGGTTAACCACGGTATCCACATGTCCGGCAAATCCAGGCCAGTCCTCAGTTGGTTTCGAAATGACGATATCGTGTTTAAAATTGTCAAAATCTCGGTTTATATTATCCAGTTCTTTTAGCCAATAGAGTTCTTCGGGGTGGCGCATTCCCCAAACAAGTCTGACTTCATTGGCAAAATGTTTTCGATATAATAGATCCTCGATCATCGGTTTGAAAGGAGCTATCCCGGCTCCGGTAGCCAAAAAAAGTATCTGTTTTGTTTCGAACAACAATAGTGAGTCGATGGTAAACCTGCCCAAGAAAGCCAAAACCTCGACACTGTCTCCCACCTTTAGCCCAAGTATATATTTTGATCCCACGCCCATCGGTGTCACATCTACCAACAAGTCAATCACGTTTTCGTTTGGCAAACTAGCTATTGAATAAGACCTTCTTACACCATCCTCAGCCACTTTCAGGCTGGCATATTGGCCAGGTATGAACTCCACCTTCTTGTCAAAACCGATCCTAACCAGATAATTGTTTCCAGCCAAATTTTCCTTATATTCCACGCTTCCTAATAATTTTTCAGGCAACATGAGATTATTTTACTATTTACTAACGATTAAATAGCCGACAATTATCAAAGCTGCCCCCAAAATAAACCTCATCCATTTGGTGTTTTTATGCTCCCACTCCTTCATATCCACCACCTGTTTCCCTTCACCCATTACCACCAAAATCAACACCAAGGGTAAAATGAAAATCAAATTGTAATAGAGAAAAAGAGATAGCACTTGATACCATGGCAAACCTGACCTGGCTATCACAGCAGTCGTCCCAATATATAGTGGCATCATACAAGGAGTCGCAAAAATCGTGGTTAGTATTCCAATTAGTGCCGCTACCCCCACACTCGTCTTCGCCATCAACCTATTTATCTTTTCAAAGCCAATTTTAGGCATCCGCAGATGAATCGGCAGGTCCTGCCAAAAAACATCTTTTAGCTGAATTAGTCCTGCCAAAGCCAATGCACCTCCAATTACATATTTGAAGATCCCCGCAAACCACGATCTCTGAAAATAAAAAGCCGCGCTATAAAAAACGAGTCCCAATAGTAGATAGGTTACAAACGTGCTGAGTACATAGGTAAAGCCAATTTTATAGATCCATTTATTCTCTTTGCTTCTCCCTCCGAAGACCAACAGATATCCCAAAAATGTGATCATCATCCCGATTCCGCAAGGATTAATCCCGTTAGTCAAAGCAGTTATGGTGAGTATCGGCAGACTTATTTGCATTTTATTAAATTCCAAGAAGTTGTTTAACCTTATCAACCACAAATGGTGCTCCCACCTGTTCTCCATTTACAAAAAAGGTCGGTGTACCGGAAAGCTGTAGTGAGGCGGCCAAATCGGCGTCAACTTGCACATTCTGAGCCGCTTCATTAGATGCCAATTTTTCTCTAAATATTTTTTCGTCCAATCCCAAGCTCCTCGCATAGTCCGCAAAACTATCTTCGGGTTTATTCACTGCCGACCATTCCTCCTGTTTGTCATACAATACCGCCACCATCTCAAACCCCTTACCCATGATTCTTGCCGCTTCGGCCGCCTTAGCGGAAATCAAAGCATAACGATGCAACGAAGCTGGTAATGGGAAAAGCCTTGTTACAACCTTCACCCCTGGCATATTAAACAGTTCTTTCGTTTGTATATCCGCCGCCTTACATGATGGGCATTGCATATCCGAAAAGTTGACGACCGTCACTCTTGTCTCACCATTCTCCTTTACAAACCTTGCACCCACCAACAGCACACTCTCTTCTACCTTTAGTGCACTCTCCGACCCTGCCATCTTGGACAATCCCCAAATAGCCACCAGCAAAAGTGCCGCACATCCGATAGTCACTTTTAAGATCAATTTCCAATCATTCATATACTATTGTCATTCCGACCGAATTCCAGGAGACCTGCCTGCCGTAGGTCGAAGATATCGTGTCTTCACGATCTGGTCTCACTCCACTCATGTCATTCCCGACCCCCGCCTACAAGAGCTGATGCTCTAGCATCTGCGGGCAGGTGCTCGGGAATCTATATAAATTTTAATTACTTTCAAATATTTTTAATAACCCTCGATAAGCGAGTGTAGCACATTTCATTCTACCAACATTTACTTCTCCACCCAACATCTCGACGATCCCTGCCTCTCCAAATTTTTCCAGGTCGGCTTTACTCATCCCCACAATCTTCTCCGACAGCATACTTGCCGCCGCTGTTGAAATCGCGCACCCCACCCCCCTCCACTTCATCTCTTTAATCACCAAATCATTTCCCTTCTTGAGTTCTTGATTCCTTGAGTTCTTGGGTTCTGTTTTTACCTGTATCTGTATCATATCCCCGCATGAGGCGTTCGATTCGTCCATACTGATGTCTGCATGATCCATCTCCCCAAAATTTCTTGGATTCTTGTAGTGATCTATGATTACATCTTTGTAGTCACTCATTTTTTCTCTTTTCCGACCTCTCATAATTCATTCTGTTTTGATTCCAGTATCTATCTGAGTCGCTTCGACCTTCAACCCAAGAAGTTTTTCTTTCTTTAACCTTTCCAGACTCAAGAGTCGTTCTCGATTTTATAAGTTTTAGTCTTCCCAGTCTGTGAACCTCAGAACCTAACATTCTTTCCTCACCTTTCTTGTTTTTTCGTCTCTTTGTTAATCGATCTACCTGTCTTTGAAGTATGGACCTCGCGTTACCTACGAACCTAATCACTCTTGCTCCTTTTGCGATTACCTCACTCTCTTCAATTCCATACCAAACAGCGCCTATTGGCTCAACCTCATAAACAAACCAATCTCCTTTAAGCTTTTTCCATTCACCTTCATCTTTATGAACCTCTATTAACCAGTCTGGTGGCAACACTTTGGTCCCCGCAATTGTGTAATGTGGTAATGGGTTGTCAGATAAGAAAACGACCTTTCTATCGCCATCAGATGGGCAGATCTCCTCACCAACCTTTATTCTATTTGGCGAAACATGATACAGCTTCGTAGGCTTTTCTCTCGATTCTACCTTTCTTGCTCTCTCCTGATTTCTAAACGAAAAACCGACTTCATCAGTTATTTCTCTCATAAGTTAAGCAAATACTTTTGGTACCTCTTTTAATTTTTCCACCAGATAATCAACTTCTTCTTTAGTATTGTAAAAATAAAAAGTTGCCCTCACCATGGCAGTTACTCCAAATCCGGTGACGAGTGGCGCCGCACAGTGCTGACCGGACCGCACAGCAATGCCAAAACCATCCAAGATCTGGGCCACATCATGAGGGTGGACACCAACCACATTAAAGGCTAAAGCACCCCCCCTATCCTCAATGTCTCTCGGACCATAAAGTGTTATCAAACCCGCATTTTCCAATATAGACATTTTATTCAAAGCATAATTTATTAGTTCTTTTTCGTGTTCGCGGACGTTATCCATTCCAATTTTTTCCAAATAATCCACCGCCGCCCCCAACCCAATTATGCCGGCAATATCTGGCGTCCCAGCTTCAAATCTACTCGGAATCTCTGCCCAAGTTGACCCCGTGATTTTTACTTCTCCAATCATGTCTCCTCCGTACAAAAATGGTCTCATTTTGGAAAGAATTTCTTTCTTACCCCACAATACTCCCGTCCCTGTTGGCCCCAGCATTTTGTGTCCTGAAAAAGCCACAAAATCTGCACCCAAAGTTCTTACGTCCACTTTCATATGAGGCACCATTTGCGAAGCATCTATCAGTACTTTAACCTCAGGTGACCTCTCTTTGATCATTTTGATCATTGCTTTCGTATTCGGTAAAGTTCCGAGAACGTTAGATGCACCGGTTACCGCAAACAACTTTACCTTTCCATCAGTAATCAATTCTTCAAAACTTCCCATCCTTACCATCAATCCATTCTCGGAAAATACCTTATCTTGAGCTCTTGATTCCTTGAGTTCTTGAGTTCTTAATTTCAATCTTCCTTCACCATCCACGTCAATAATCCTCAGTTCGGCATTCTTTTCTCTACAAAGCACCTGCCAAGGAACCAAATTCGAGTGGTGTTCTAGTCGGCTCACCAGCACAGCATCTCCTTCGTTTATATGATCTTTTCCCCATGAATACATTATTAAGTTCAAGCTCTCACTGGCATTTCTGGTGAAGATAATTTCTTCCGGTCTCCCACCAATAAAATCAGCTACTTTCTTTCGTGCCTCATCCACTAGGCGGGTCGACTCTACCGACATTTCGTATACTCCTCTGTGAATATTTGCATTTGTATTCCTGTAATAGTCATCCATCGCCTTGATCACACTCTCCGGCTTCTGGCTGGTCGCCCCACTGTCCAGATACACCAAGTTATGTCCATGAACCTTTCTTTTTAAAATCGGAAAATCTGCTCTTATTTTATTTACATCAAACATATATATTCTATCGTGTCACTGTGTCACTGTGTCACTGTGGCACTTCTACTAATAGTATCGTTCTTCTTCATCTCCCCCGTGTCACTGTGTCACTGTGGCGTTTTTGTTAATAATGTTTTTATCTTCCATTTCCACTCTATCTCCCCCGTGTCACTGTGTCACTTCTACTAATAGCATAGTTCTTCTTCATCTCTATCGTGTCACTGTGTCACTGTGGCGTTTTTGTTAATAATGTTTTTATCTTCCATTTCCACTCTATCTCCCCCGTGTCACTGTGTCACTGTGGCACTTCTACTAATAGTATCGTTCTTCTTCATCTCCCCCGTGTCACTGTGTCACTGTGGCGTTTTTGTTAATAAT